>Ga0247727_10004180_pt1 | contig 30887 bp, 21 predicted proteins | sample WisWelCaveWW1625_FD_202498 | JGI IMG/M metagenome (GOLD analysis project Ga0247727, IMG submission 202498) | Biofilm microbial communities from Wishing Well Cave, Virginia, United States - WW16-25 | ecosystem: Environmental > Aquatic > Deep subsurface > Groundwater > Cave microbial mat | place... | reverse complement strand
GGCATTGGCGCCTTCTTTAATCCAGCCCCAAACTTCCTGCATTTTGGCCGTGCCTTTGTCTTCGCGCAAAATTTGCTGGCGCAGGAAGATGGCATAACCCAGGCCCAGGACGGAAATGGCCAGAACGGCCCAAATGGCGGCGCTTTCAAATTGAGTGAGGTCTTGCATGAAAAATCTCCAATCCGATGAGTGTTTTTTTATAGAGGGCGTGTGTCACACACCCTCACTATTTCACAATTGGGAGGCGCAAAAGCGCGCCCGGTGGCTCGTGGGCGCGGCGCGTTCCCTGAACGCGGAACGCGATTGTACCTGAGGGGTTGGAGAAGTGTCAAACAGAAATTAGAGTAAAATGAGTAACACTTGACTAAAATTTCCGGGCGGGTGTATAGTATTGCGGGTTGGTAGGCCGTTATTAATAAAAGGCCATGGCCCTCGACCAAGAAATTACTCGGAAGCACACCGGCGCAGGCTGGGGTGCTTTTTATTCGCCTTTCGAGAGAAACCCGTTTTCTCCAAGAAAACGGGTTTCTGGAATTTTCTGTCAGGGCAAAGTTGGATGATTCAAGTCGAAAACCTCACCAAACGCTACGGCGAGCGTGTCGCCGTCAACAACCTCACCTTCCACGCCAATAAGGGTGAAATCGTGGGCTTCCTCGGTCCGAACGGGGCCGGCAAAACCACCACCATGCGGATTCTCACCGGCTACATGCCCCCTAACGAGGGCAAGGCCATCGTGGCCGGATTCGACACGCTCACCGAGTCGCTCGAAGTCCGCCAGCGGGTGGGCTACTTGCCGGAGAATGTGCCGCTCTACCCGGAGATGACGGTGGTGCAGTATTTGGACTTTATGGCCGAATTACGCCACCTGCCCAAACGCGAAGACCGGGTGGACGAAGTGATGGAGTTGGTGCATATCGCCGAGCGCGCCGACTCGTATATTGGCAATCTCTCCAAAGGGTTGCGCCAGCGGGTGGGCCTCGCCCAAGCGCTTTTGCACAAGCCCGAAGTCCTCATCATGGACGAGCCAATGGATGGCCTCGACCCCCAACAGCAGTTGGCTGTGAAGCAATTGATCCGGGACATTGGCAAAGACCAAACCGTGATGTTGTCCACCCACATCCTGGCGCATGCCCAGGAGCTGTGCCACCGCGTCATCATCATCAATAAAGGCCAGATTGTGGTCGAAGACTCGCCGGAGCGATTGAACTCCCAAATCGCGGGTGGCGGGCGCATTCACCTGACGGTGGAGGGCGATGGCACCGGCCTGCTCGAAAACTTGCAAGCACTGCCCGGCCTGGCGGGCGTGCGCGCCGTCACCGATGGTCAATTCCTGATTGAGACCCTGCCCGGCGCAGATGCCCGCCCCGCGATTGCCCGCGCGGTCATCAGCGGCGGCTGGAATTTGCTGGAACTACAACGCGAGAAAGCCAGCCTCGAAGAAATCTTCCTGCAACTGACCAAGGAAGAAATCGCCCAACAAACCGAACAAGCAGACGACGACGACACCGCCGAACAGGAAACGTAAGTTATGCGTAACCTTTGGACCATCGCCAAGCGCGAATTTAACATGTACTTCGCGTCGCCCATCGCCTACGTGGTGGCGTTCGCGTTTCTGCTCATCCTCGGCTATTTCTTTGTGGGGGAATTGGTGCAGGCGGCGCAATTTGGCGGCCCGCCTCAGGCCACCAGCAGTCTGGGGCTGTTTGTCACCCTGGTGTTGTTCATGTCCCCCGCCATCACCATGCGTCTGTTCTCCGAAGAGCAACGCTCCGGTACGCTGGAACTTCTGCTCACCGCCCCCATCCGGGAATGGGAACTGGTGTTCGGCAAGTGGTTGGCGGCCTTTGGCTTCCTGGCCCTCATCCTGTTTTCCACCGGCATTTACGTTTTGATACTCAATCAATACACCAGCCCCGGCCTGGATTTTGGCGAACTGCTGGCGGCCTATGTGGGCATGCTGGTGATGATGGGTTCGCTCATGGCGCTGGGCGTGTTTGTGTCCAGCCTGTTTAGCAATCAAATCGCGGCCTTCTTTGTGACGATGGCGGCCCAACTCATCCTGTGGATTGTCGGCTTCCTCACCCAAAACCAGCCGGGGCCGTGGGCTGAGTTCATCAATTATCTCGTTTTCTCCAATCACTATTACGACAATTTTCATCGGGGCAAATTTGACTTGACGGACTTCACCTATTTCGTCTCGCTCTCGGCCCTGTTTTTGTTCTTGGCGACTCGGATGGTGGAGTCGCGGAGGTGGCGTTAGTCATGCAATCACCTGAACAACTGAAACGCTTTGCGCCCATCGCTCTGGGGGTGGGGATTATTGGTCTGCTGGCCGCCGCCGTCATCTGGCTGATTGTGCGCGAGGTGACGCCCTATGTGCAGGGCGCGTTGGCCCTGGGCCTGATGGGCCTGGCGCTGGCCGGGCTGTTTAACCCGGGCGCGCTCCAAAAATGGCTGTTGGGGCGGCAGGCCCGCTATGGCGGCAATGCGTTGATTATGATCCTGGCCATGGTCGGCCTCCTCGGCATCCTCAATTATCTGGCTTACAAAAACCCGGTGTCGTGGGACCTAACCGCCGACAAGACTAACACCCTGGCCCCCGAAACCCTGGCCGCTCTACAACAATTGCCGGGGTCGGTGAAGGCCATTGGCTTTTACACCAGCGACAACGGTTCGCGCGGCACCACCTCCGATTTGCTGTTGAGTTACCGGGCCGCCTCCCAGGGCCAGTTTACGTTTGAAATGGTAGACCCGCGCGCCGAGCCGGGACTGGTGCAACAATACGATGTCACCCGCAATGGCACACTGGTTTTGGAAATGGGCGAGCAACGCGAAGAGTTAGCCTTCGCCACCGAATCCGAAATCACCGGGGCCCTCATCCGCTTTGCCCACCCCACCCAACGCGCCATTTATTTCCTCACCGGCCATGGCGAACATGACCTGGCCGACACCGGCCAACCCGGCCTGTCGCAAATGGTGGATTTGCTGACCAAGCAGAACTACGATGTGCTTCCGCTTAACCTGCAAGTGACCGATACCGTGCCAGCCGATGCCCGCGCGGTGGTGGTTGCCGGGCCGCTGGTGCCCGTCACCGCCGAAGAAGTGCAGAAGTTGAGCGACTATTTGCAATTTAATCAGAATACCGCCCTGGTCGTCATGCTCGACACACCCTTGCAAATGCGAGTGGAGTTCGATACACCCCTCGCCGAGCCGCTGGTGGACTATCTGCGCCAGACCTGGGGCGTCACCGCGCGCGCCGACATCGTGGCCGATACACGCGGCGGCGACCCGCAGACATTGTTTATCACGGTGAATGATGGTTACGAGAATAGCCCCATTACCAGCAAGCTCTTGAACATCTCCACCCTCTTTGCCGGTGCCCGTAGCCTGGCGGTGGATGGCACGCCGGAGACGTTTCCGGGCCTCACTTATACCCCGATGATTAAGTCCTTTGGCTCGGCCTGGGGCGAAACAAATTTCACCGGTTTGCTCGACAATGAAGCCCCGCAACAAGATGAGGGCGATACCGCTGGCCCATTGTGGCTGGCAGTGACCGTGCAAAACACCGCGCAACAAACCCGGCTGGTGGTGTTTGGCGATTCGGATTTTGCCGCCAATGATACTTCACAGGCAGGCGCCAATTCACTGTTGTTCCTCAATAGCCTCAACTGGGCCACTGCCGAAGAAAGCCTCATCAACCTCACCCCGAAAATTCCGACCACCCGCACGCTGACGTTGCAAGACCCCTTGGCGTTAAATCTGATTTTCTTCCTGGTCGTCATTGTCCTGCCCTTGGGTGTGCTGGTGTTGGGCGGGGTGGTGTGGTTCCTGCGGCGGCGGCACGTCTAGCCTAAATCAGCATCCATCTCCACCCTGCGGACTACGCACGATGCGCGAGTGGGCGTCGTGCGTAGTCCGTAATGTATAAGGCCACTATGAATCGCAAGCCCACTTTAATTCTGGTCAGCGTTTTTTTTCTATTGTTGTTGTATTTCTTTTTCGTCCAACGCCCGCGGGAAGAAGCCGCTAAAAACGCGACCCCCACCCCATCGCTCACGAGCGGAGGGTCACTGTGGAATTTTACCGCTGACCAGATCACGGGCGCGCGGGTGCTGGATCATGTTGGCCAGCGCACGCTGGCGATGCGCAAAGACGCAACCGGTGCCTGGGCGGTGCTCCAACCCACCCCCGCTCCCGCCGACCAACTCCAGGCGGGCGATGTTATCAACCGTTTGGCGGGGTTACGCTATACCACCGCCCTCACCCAGGTCGCTGATTTGACAGATTTTGGCGTTCTCAGCCCTACCTATACCATTGAACTAACCACCGCCGACGGGGTGGCCCATCTGATGAGCGTTGGCAACACAGCGCCCGTTGGTACGGGCTATTACGTTCAACAGCCCGGCGAAACCCAGGTGTTGGTGGTGCCGGGCTTGGAAGTGTTGGAACAAATGCTCACCGCGCCGCCCTATGTCATCCCGACCCCCACCCTGGCCGTGACCGTGGATTTGGTAGCGACCTTATTGGCCCCCACGCCCACCGGTCCCCTAACTGGAACCGCGACTCCAGGCCCTGCGGCTTCACTCACCGTCACACCCACGCCGTAAGGAACATTTTCAAGCCAGAGAAGCCGGTTTTCGCCTACTCTGTAGAGCCGAAGGTAGGTTTCTTATGTTTGTATCGGACAAAATGGTTATAAAACAATAAAATTGCTTGTTGCTTTTCGCCCATTTATACGCTATTCTTTTAGGCGATTTTAAGGAGCATAATGAAAGATAAGACCATTATTTCGGCCAAACTCAAAAAGGCCACCCCGCTCGTACCCATAAAAACTGCCGCGCCTGCCCACAAATCCCGGCCGGCTAAGGCCGCGCCAATCCCGGATGATCCTAAGGTCCCGGTGGTGGTCGCCGGCACCGAGGATGTGGATGAAGAGCACCCCGCCATCCAGCAATTGTTGGAATTGGGCAAGCAAAAAGGCTTTGTCACATACGACGATATTCTCGGCTTCTTCCCGGAGGCCGAGCGTGATATTGAGCAATTGGATGAGGCCCATGCCGCCTTGCTGGCCGCCAGCATCGAAGTCGTGGACACCGTGGATGCCGATGAGCCCTCTGATGATGAGATGGAGGAGACCGAGGCCGAAAGCGGCTCGACGCGTGACCTGGGGGAGGATGACACCTATCTCTCCGCCATTGACGCCGACGACACGATTGGCCTGTATCTCAAAGAGATTGGCCGCGTGCCACTGCTCACTGCCGCCGAGGAAGTCTCGCTGGCGAAGCGCATGGAGAAAGCCAAGTTTGCCCGCGAGCGGCTGGCCAAGGGCAGTGTCACCCCACGCAAACGCGCCGACCTGCAAGCCGTCATCGAAGACGGTATGGCCGCGCGCGAGCATCTCATCACCGCCAACTCGCGCCTGGTCATCAGCGTTGCCAAAAAATATATCGGGCGGGGTGTGCCGTTCCTGGATTTGATTCAGGAGGGCAACATTGGCCTGATACGAGCCGCTAAGAAGTTCGACTACCATCGCGGTCACAAGTTCAGCACCTATGCGACGTGGTGGATTCGGCAGGCCGTCACCCGCGCCATCGCCGACCAGGGCCGCACCATCCGCGTGCCGGTGCATATGGGCGACCAAATCAACAAGATGTTGCGCGTCTCGCATCAACTGACTCAGGAATTGGGCCGCGACCCGACCACCGACGAACTGGGCGTGGCGTTGAACGTGACGGCCAAGAAAGTCGAGTCCATCATTCAAGTCGCGCGCCGCCCGCTCTCGCTGGAGACGCCCACCGACGAAGAAGATGACTCGGTGTTGGGCGATTTTATTCAGGACGAAGACTCGCCCGAGCCGGTGGAGATCGCCACCCACAACCTGCTCCGGGAGCAGATTGCCGAAGTGTTGAATGGCCTGCCGCCGCGCGAAGTCCGCATCCTGCAACTGCGCTATGGTCTGTTGGATGGCGAAAGTTACACACTGGAAGAAGTGGGTAAGAAGATGGGCGTCACCCGCGAGCGGGTGCGCCAGATTGAAGCGCAAGCCCTCAGCCGCCTGCGCCACCCCATCCACCGCCGCAAACTGCGCGATTATCTGCGCGAATAAAAACAAGGCCGCTTATGATGTAAGCGGCCTTTTTGTTTGGAGAATTGGAGAATTGAGGAATTCTCCAATCCTCCAATTCTCTAATATAATCTACCCAATGGCCTCCTCAAAAAACGGCACCCCCGCTCCCACCGCCAAAGCCCGCACGCGCCAACGTCTCATCTACGCGTTGTGGGCCATTGCTTTCATAGTATTAGGGGTGGTCTTGCTACTCTACAATCTGCGCTTCTGGCCTTCTGGTTTTATCACGAATTTGCTCAACGGGTGGCCGGTGTTGTTAATTTTGTTGGGCCTGCTCACCCTGTGGGCCGGGTTACCTGCACAGGGTTTCGATTTGCCGACGTTTTCGATTGATCGAGGCGAATACACCTCGGCCCATCTCCTGATCAATGCGGGGGCCGCCGATGTCAAACTCACTTCATTTGCTGGAACCAGCCAGTTGATGGTAGGCCAGTTCCCGGCCTATGCCGGGCCAGGCGTGAAGGCCAACAACGGGCAGGCGTATGTAAGCCTTGACCGGCGTTTTGCTGCGCTCTTCTTATCGGGCGGATGGAATGCCACACTGGTCAAGGGCCTGCCGTGGTCCATGAATTTGTCATCCGGGCTGGGCGATTTTGACCTCAATCTGCGCGATCTCAATGTGGCCGGGTTAAAGTTAGACTCAACCTTCGGCCATGTTAATGTGACTCTTCCCAGTGTGGGGCAGGGGGAGCTGGGCTTGCGCCTGCTCACCGGCAACCTGACGCTGACCGTGCCGGACGGGATGGCGGTGAAGTTGATCCTCGATAAAGGCTGGCTGGCGAACGCCCCGCTCGACGCGCAACGCTTTATCCGCGTGGGGCCAGGGGAGTGGGTGACGCCCAACTTCTCGGTTGCGCCCCAGCGCTATACGCTCTCCATCACATTGACCACCGGCGACCTCCGCATTGTGTGACATCCGGCCATGTTCGTCCGCCTGCGTCGGCTGATTATCCTGCTGGCCCTCGCCGATTTCATCGGCATCCACTTGGCGTTGTGGGCCGCCGATGTAACGCGCCGCCTGCTGCCCCTGGGGACCAATTTAGGGGACGCCACCCTCACCTTTCTCAACCCCATCATTCACCTGATGGTCGCCATCGTCTTTTCGAGCTTGGCCGTGCCGCCCGGCCTCACCGGCTGGTGGCAGGTGAACGGCCGCAGTGATATGCCCATGCACCTCAACACCCACCTCGACCTCTATTACATCCGCAACTACTCGCTGTGGCTGGATCTGAAAATCCTCTGGAAAACCATTGGGGTGGTCTTGCAGGGCAAAGGAGCGTATTAAGTGATTCTGTGTAGCAACCCGCGCGCCCAATACCTCGCCCATCAAACCGAAATTGACGAAGCGATGCGGCGAGTGCTGGACCAAGGTTGGTATATCCTGGGCGATGAGGTGAAAGCGTTTGAGCGTGAGTTTGCGGCGTATCTTGGCGCGACCTATGCGCTGGGCGTGGGCAGTGGCACCGAGGCCCTGCATCTGGCGCTGGCGGCCTGTGGGGTGGGGCCGGGCGATGAAGTGATTACGGTAGCGCACACGGCTGTGGCCACCGTCTCGGCTATTGAATTGCTGGGCGCAACGCCGGTGTTGGTGGACATTGACCCGACCACGTTTACCCTCGACCCGGCCAAATTAGAAAGCGTTATCTCACCCAAGACCAAAGCCATTGTCCCGGTTCACCTCTATGGTCATCCGGCTGATCTCACACCCATCCTGGACATTGCCCGCCGACACAACCTCCGCGTCGTGGAAGATTGCGCGCAAGCGCATGGCGCGCGGTATCAGGGCCGCCGGGTGGGCGCGTGGGGGGACATAGCCTGTTTTAGTTTTTATCCAACCAAAAACCTGGGTGCCATTGGGGATGGAGGCGCGGTGGTAACCAATGACCCGGCCCTGGCCGACCGTGCGCGCCTGTTTCGTGAGTATGGCTGGGCCGAGCGTTGCGTCAGCCACATCCCCGGCTGGAACTCGCGCCTGGATGAATTGCAAGCGGCCATCCTCCGCGTCAAGTTGCGTTATCTCGATACGGATAACGCTACCCGCGCGCGTCTGGCCGCGCTCTATACGGATGGACTCACTGGCCTAAATGTGACCGTGCCGCTGGCGCGCGCCGACAGCACGCACGTCTATCACCTTTACGTCATTCGCTCACCTCATCGGGATGAACTGCAAGGGTTTCTCAAAAAGGGCGGCCTCGGCGCGTTGGTGCATTACCCCGTGCCGGTGCATCTGCAACCCGCTTATCGAAATCGTTTGCGTGGACGTGACGCCCTCCCCGAAACGGAGCGCGCCGCGCGCGAGGTGTTGTCCCTGCCGATGTATCCTGAGTTGAACGTGGCCGATGTGCAGAGGGTGGTCGAAGCGGTGAAGTTGTTTGAGACTCAGAGCATCGCATGACGACGCCCGAAGCCTTTGCCCAGCGGCAGGTCCTCATCACCGGCGGCCTCGGCTTCATCGGCTCGACGCTCGCGCGCCGGTTGGTGGATCACGGCGCGCGGGTAACGCTGGTGGACAGCCTCATCCCGGAGTACGGCGGCAACCTATTCAACATTGCGGGCATTGAAGACCGCGTGCGCGTCAACATCTCCGATGTGCGCGACGAACACAGCCTGAAATATCTGGTGCAGGGACAGGACTACTTGTTTAATTTGGCGGGTCAAACGAGTCATCTGGATTCAATGGCGGACCCCTACACGGACTTGGAAATTAATTGCCGCGCCCAACTCTCAATTTTGGAGACCTGCCGCAAATACAATCCCGCCATCAAAGTGGTTTTTGCCAGCACCCGCCAACTCTATGGCAAGCCCGATTATCTGCCGGTGGACGAGAAGCAATTGCTCCGCCCGGTGGATGTGAACGGCATCAACAAAATGGCGGGCGAGTGGTATCACATCCTTTACAACAATGTGTATGGTATTCGCGCGTGCGCGTTGCGACTCACGAATACCTATGGCCCGCGCATGCGCGTCAAAGACGCCCGCCAAACATTTCTGGGGATTTGGATTAAACTTCTGATAGAAGGCCAGCCCTTTGAAGTGTGGGAGGGTCATCAACTGCGCGATTTCACATACGTGGATGACGCGGTGGAGGCCTTTCTGTTGGCGGCGCTGGACGACGGCACCAATGGGCGCACGATAAATTTAGGTGGCGCGGAAGTCATCAGCCTGAAAGACCTGGCGCAACTGCTGGTGGAGGTGAACGGGGGCGGCGAATTTGCCCAGCGCGCCTTCCCCGCCGAGCGCAAGCGCATTGACATTGGCGATTATTATTCCGATTTCAATTTGGCGCGGACGGTGCTGGGCTGGGAGCCGCGCATCCCGTTGCGTGAAGGTCTGTCGCGGACAATAGCCTTTTATCAGGAATATCTAATACACTATCAGTGAGCGAAAATGAATTATTCATTAAAAATGTCGCAGGTACCGTTAGGTTATTTACTCAGAGAAGCTTTTCTAATCATAACCTTGCCCTACGTATTACTCCTTGGTAGCACGTCAAATGGCTTGGTAGATTACGTGCTAACTCGATTTAGCATAGGCGCTTTGTTCATAGTGCTCATCGTCTGGCTTGTGACGCGATTTCCGTTTTGTAAGCCGATTAACCATGGGGCGCTCGTTGCTCTTCCACTTGGCCGACCCATCGGCCTATATTTAGTGATTTATGCTCTGGCCTCGTTCACGTCCATTGACCCTCGTCGCTCATTCGGGGAGGTTTGGCTGGTAGGCGCTTATGCGCTGGCTTTTCTGCTTGTGTGGGATACAGTCGCTTCGGGCTGGCCACGCGAATTATGGGTCAAAGCGCTATTAATTACAGGCGCATTTCTATTAGCCATTAGTTTGTATACGGCCATCGCTTGGTATGGGCGCTGGCGGGCGGTGATGCCAGACGCGTGGTTGCCCACTCTCCCGTATCGTTTGCCCGCGTCAAACACGGTTGCTATTTTTGTTAATCTACTACTTATGCCCGCGCTGGCGCGGCTGTGGGTCACTCGCCAGCGCCTGCCGGGCTTATTGCTGAGTTTATGGATCTTGTCTGCATTGGCCGTGCTGTTCCTCACCTCATCACGTACAGGTTGGCTGAGTGCCGTCAGTGGCCTGATGGTCACATTCTGGCTCAGCCAGCGTTTTTTGGAAAGTAAATTTTCACTAATGGGTTTGTGGCGCTACCTGGGGCAGCGTCGTTGGCTGGGAGGGGCGATGTTTATAGTGGGGGGCGTGGCGCTGGGACTAATAGGTTGGGCCGCTTATCGTCAATTGATGCAACCCACGCACGGCGGACGCCTGGAATTTTGGGTGCCAGTTTGGAACGTCTTTTTACAATCACCCTGGGTGGGACAAGGGCCGTTTACCTATGGTAGCGCGTATATGCGTTTCAGTTCCGTGCCGCCCAACACGGCCTTTTCACACGCACACAGTAATTTTTTTAACTTGGTAGCCGAGACAGGCTTGCTGGGACTCATGGTTGGCATCTGGCTCCTGACGGCGACGCTCCGGGCGCTTTGGCAACAACTTACTACTCCGGCATTGGAGAATCGGGCAGTAGTGGTTGGGACTTTGGGCGCACTCTTCACGACCCTTGTGCAAGGTTTGTTTGAAACCACTGGCGCGGAGCCAACGAATAATTTCCTGCTTGTTATCCTCGTTGCCATTGCCCTTGCGCCGGTAGTCATGCGGCCCGTACCCCGTTATCACCTTCATCGTTTTGGGATCGGGGCCGTGTTCGCGTTATCCGTCGGTGGACTTGGCCTGTATGGCCAGTGGCTTACGACCCCGCTACACCAAGGTGTTGCCATCGCAAATACGGGTGAATGGGTCGAGGCGGAGGCCTGGTTGAGCCAGGCGGCCCAACGTGACTCACGGTCCGTTATTGTTTGGCAACAGCTGGGGCTAGCTCGGAGTATGTTGGCGACTCAAACTCAATTTAACGAATTGCCCGACGCTATTCGCGCGATGGAGATGACAGTTCGACTCGATCCAGATTGGGCGCTAAATCGCGCTAATCTTGGTGTGCTTTATGCCGCGTCCGGCGATACACTTGCCGCCCTGCACGAGCTGCGCGAAGCCTCTCGGCAAGCTCCCTCTGCCGCTCTCTACCACTTCAACCTTGGGGTGGTCGCCGAAAACGCTCACGACTACATCGAAGCGCGGCAAGCCTATACACGCACCCTGGAACTACGCCCTAATTGGGCCGGGGCGTATTTTTGGCGAGCCACTCCGTTGCGAACAGATGTGTTGGCGGAGTGGCGGGCGGCGGGTCATCCGCCGTCTGCTCCGACCCAAACCCAACTGGAAGCCGAGGTGGACGCACATTCGCCGGTGGCGACCCCTTATGCCCGATTAGCCCTCATCTATCTGTCAGCTGGCCGCCTGGCCGAAGCGGAGCATTTAGTGAAGCTGGCTCATCTGGCCTATATATTTTCTGGAGAGACCCGGCTGGAAGTAACCTGGGCTGAGGCCGAGGTAGCGGCCGCGCAGGGTGACCACGAGCGGGCCGCAGCCTTGGGCGAGACCGTGTGGAATGGCCTGCGCGCGCAATCGGCTCATGGGCCAGGGACGTTTGGAGATGTGTCCTATGGGGCCTTCCTCTTTCGACGCGAGACCATGTGGATGAACCTGGTGCCGCAATTAACCTTGCCCCCTCTCACGGATGAGTGGGCGGCCCGCCTAGTGCGGTTGGGCGACTGGTATGGGGTCTTAGGCGAAACGACCAAAGCAGAGGAAATTTACAGCGAGGTCCTAACGGCCGTTCCCGATAGTGCGGAAGCGCGCGCCCGTCTGCCTTAAGACGCTCATGGGTTGAGTTTCCACACTACCAGCCCATCACTCCCATAAATGTCTGTCTCAATTTTTCGCGCCAGCGCATAGGCGCTCAAAAAGCGTTCATCCTTGAACAACCCCGCGCGTCCATACACTTCTAACAACACCACGTAATCGGGCCGGTAATCCAAAAAGAGTCGCGGCGGCACGGCATAGCTGATGACGTAGAGCGCGGGATCGAGTGGGTAATAGGCGCTGGCCTCGGGCGACATCAACCCCACCGTGTCGAGGATGCGGGCGTTGGAGTAAAAACCCAACGCCCCCACATCCCCCGCGGCCACGACGGTTTGCGAGGTGACGCCTTGCGCGGCCAGGTCGCGGCCCACATCTTCATACAACAGTTCCAGCTGATGCCAGGCCATATCGGGCGCGGGGGAGGCCGGGCCGTGGTCGGGCCGCACGACCCACGCGTTAAGTGAAAAAGTCAGACAGCCAATAGCCGGTAGTAAGTAACCGGTCATGGTGAGCCGGGTCAGGTTTCGCGCGTTCCGGGCGAGCAGGGTGGAAGCGTCGGCGGCCAGTTTGGCCAGGCCACACAGGCTGAGCAGAAAATAAAACGGCAAGGGCGGCGCCAGATACCAGCGGAAGATAAGCGGATTGGCGGCGGAGAACACGACGAAGTAGAGCCAGGGATAAAACACCATGGACCACGCGCGCGTATGGCGTCGCACCACGGCCAGGCCCGCAATGGCGGTGAGCGTGGCGTAAAAAATAAAACCAGGAAACGTCCACCCCAATCCAAAAACCTCATGCTCAAAAAACGGCGTGCCATAGTGTTGAATTAAGCGCACCAGGGCCGTCTCGGGCCCGAGCCGATAGGCCAGCGCTTTAGCGGCGATGGAGTGCGGCACCGGCGAGCCAAAATAGAGCGTGGCAAAGATGACCCACGGCGCCAGGGTGAGCAAAAAGATTCCGGCCTCGGCCAGCGGCCAGCGCCGCGCCCGTAGGCCGCGAATGACGCTATCCAGAATCAATGGCCCGACCCACAGCACGCCATCCGGGCGCGTGAGTAATAGCAAGGCACCGACAAACGCCGCCCAACGGGTGCGCCCACTCAAATACAAATCGGCGCTCAGTATCAATAGAAAAATGAAAACGGAGGTCTCCATCCCCCCAATCGCAAAGGTCACGCTCATGGGCGATACGGCCCAGAGCAAAGCCGCCATAAGACCCACCGCGTACTGGCCGCTCAATTTTTCGCTTAGCCGCACCAACAGCCAGCATGTGACCGCATCGGCCAGCGCGTTGACCAGCAAGGCCAGCCACGGGTAATGGGCCGAACCACTCACCCCGGCCAGGCTGGCCAGGAGCAAGGTGTAGAGTGGGGTGGTGGTGCCCAGCACGCGCTCGCCCCCGTTGTAGACAAAGCCGGCCCCGGATAAAATGTTGCGCGCGTAACGAAAGGTGATAAAAGCGTCGTCAATGGTGCGCGGGGTTGGCAGGATCCGCAGACCCAGCGCCAGCATGGCGATCATGAGCGGCCCAACGCGGCGAAGCATGACCGGCATTATACGGGCGAATAATGAGTGAAGCGAACCAGGAATGACGTATCGAATGGAATGGCTCAAATGTTGCGAACCCTAGGCGACCGGTTGACTCGTGGCCCGCTCATTTTCGGAATCGTCGCCGGGATTTTTCTTTGGCCGCTGGTCGCGCATCCCTCCTTTATCCCGGCCCGCCCGGGTGAACAAGCCACGGACCTGCTATTATCCCATTGGCCCAACGCCGCTTACGTGCGCTGGGCCATGACCACCCATGGACAATGGCCGCTGTGGCAGGCCAACATTTTGGGCGGGCAACCCTTTGCCGCGAATCCGCTGGCAGGGTTGTGGTATCCCCCTAATCTCGTGTTGTTTATGCCAGCGCTTCCTTTAGCCATCGCCTTCAATGTGTTGTTCCTCTTGCATGTGGCTTGGGCCGGTTATGGCCTATTCCGATTATTGCTGGCGGAGGGCTTGCCCGTTGGCCCGGCCTTTTTTGGGGGGCTGGTCTTTGCGGGGACCCCGAAACTGCTGGCTCACCTTGGGGCCGGGCATGTCTCGCTGGTGTTTGCGGTGGCTTGGACGCCATGGCTTTTGTTGAGCGCCCGTCGGGTTTTCACAGACGGAGGCTGGCGGTCGGGCGCGGTCTTTGGCCTGGTGCAGACGCTTATTATTTTGGCGGATGTCCGCTGGATGTTGTATTCAATCGTTCTCGCGTTGGTGGTTGGGCTACTGAATTTTGTCCAGGCGGGTTCAGCCCGGCCCGCCGGGAGGCGGCTGTTTTACGCGTTACTGACCAGCGCCAGCCTCACGCTGTCATTGAGCGCCATTCTACTCTTGCCTCTGGCAGAACTGGTGCGTCATGCCAGCCGAGGCGCGCTGACCTCTGAGGCGGTGGCAAGTTATTCCCTCCCACCTTACCCCTATTTACTGGGCCTGGTGATTCCGCTGGACGGTGTCATTCACGAATGGGTGACGTATGTTGGCTTAGCGCCAGTCGGCCTGGCTTTAGTTGGGATGTGGCGACAGCCGGTCTGGTTAGGCGTGGCGCTCGTGGCCGGAGCGTTCTCGTTGGGCACAAATTTTTTCCTGTTCCCGCTGGCGTTGCGCTGGGTGCCGGGCCTGTGGTTGTTGCGCGTCCCGCCCCGCGCCTGGTTTATCGTGGCGCTGGCCGTGAGTATACTGGCCGCCCATGGACTTAATCGTCTGCTGCTGGAAGGGTTGCCCTATCTCAAATCGGCTCGCCTTCGACTTCTGACGCAGTTGCTTCCAACGCCACGCCTATTGCTGGGTGGGTTGCTGGCGTTTACGCTGGCAGATTTACTGCGCGCCAATGCCTCACTCTTCACCGCGCGACCTCTGCCCGCCCCAACGCCCGCCGCTCAATGGTTGAGCCGGCAACCCGGTTTCTTCCGTGTCTATTCGCCCTCCGCTAGCCTGCCCCAGCCCGACTCCCTCCAACATGCTGAAGGTGTTGACCCACTGCATTTGACCGCCTTCACAGAATTCATGGCTCGGGCCAGCGGCATTCCGGCGGATCGTTACAGCGTGAGCGTACCCACCGTCTTTGTAGACGACCCGCTCACTTATCCTGAGCAGGCGCAAGCGGCCGCCGCGCCAAATGCGGATGGGCTGGGCCGCCTCAACGTTCGTTACATCGCGACCGAATTTCCGTTGACCAGTTCCGGCTTCCACTTGGCTCGGCAACTTGGAACAACACGCGTATACGAGAATCAGCTCGCTCGGCCTCGCGCCTGGCTGGTCGGGGGTGAGCCCGCCACCCTGCTCACCTGGTCGCCCAACCTCATCCTCATCTCGGCTCGCGGACCTGGGCAATTGATATTGAGCGAAGTAAATTACCCGGGTTGGGAGGCGCGGCTAGATGATCAAGCGGCACCGCTGGACACCGTGGATGGCCTTCTGCAGGGCGTTCAACTTGGCCCGGGTGCGCATACGGTCAGGTTTGAATTTCGGCCTCGCTCACTGTACACTGGGGCCGCGTTGATGGTCATTGGATTAATCACACTCGGAGGGTTATGGCTTTGGAGCAAACACACTCGCTAGCACACCGGTGGAAGGCCTGGAACCAGATGTTATTCCCGGAACAAAATATCTTCGCCCGGTCTATCTCCGGGCCGCGGCAGATAGCCTTGTTTGTGGGATTGGCAATTGTGTTTTCGGGTGTGGGCCTGCTGGTGCCAGCCGACGGATGGGTGGCCTACGATTGGGTGAATTTCTTTAGCCGCTGGGTTGTGCCACCCTTCTATCCTCCCTGGGGCCCGTATTTGGTCGCATGGCTCACCTGGCCCGGATTGGTGGGGCTGTCGCTGGCCGCCGTGAGCCTTGCCATCCTTAAGCGCGCGCCTCATCGCCTGAGCGCGGTGGGTGCCTTCATCGCTTTGCCTGTGTTTTGGACGATCTTTCTAGGACAACTGGAAGGCCTGATTGTGCTGGGGTTGTTGGCGTTGCCCTGGCTGACCCCGTTCGCCCTGCTCAAACCCCAGGTCTCCTTCTTCGCCTTTGGCGCGCGACGCTCGCATCTGATTGCGGCGGTCACGACCATCCTGGTCTCAATGCTCATCTTTGGGCCGTGGCCGTTGCGGATGTTGGCGGTCGAATCCTATTTCCCTGAAGGACGCTATCCAAATAACATTGGCCTGGGTTTATGGGGGGCCGTGGTGGCGGTGCCACTGTTTTGGTTCTCGCGCGGCGATATGGACATGCTGATGACCGCCGGGTGTTTTATGACTCCCCGCCTGTTGCCCTACAGCCTGTTGCCGATGGTGCCGGGTGTGGCTCGCCTCCCGCCGCGCGCGGCTATGGTGGCCGGGCTATTATCATGGCTGCCGCTCTCGGCCAATTGGTTGGGGCCGGGTGGCTGGTGGCTCGGCTGGATTTTTGTGGGCTTCGTCTGGCTCAATTTGGCGGGGGAGCGCTATCCGCACCTTAAGACTCATTCTCGCCTGCGCTATTTGTTTTTATAGAGGGCGCATGAATCTCACCCTGCCTCGCCTCGTCACCACCCTGACCTTCCTGGCCCTGCTGGCCATGGCGACGCGAGTCTCCACCGATACCGATACCTGGTGGCACCTGCGCGCCGGCCAATGGATTGTCGAACATCAGACCGTCCCCAAAACCGACCCCTTCTCGTTTACTTTCGCAGACCAGCCTTGGCGCTACCCCTCTACCGGCTGGGTGAGCGAAGTAGTCTTATTCGAGCTGTTCACGCGCTTTGGTTATGCCGGGCTGAATCTGTTTACGGCGCTGTGTGTCCTGCTGGCTTTTGTCTTTGTCTATCGCGCGTGTCAGGGGCCGGCGTTGCTCAAAGCCTTTGTCGTCATGCTGGCGGCGGCGGTCTCGTCCATCTTTTGGTCGGCCCGCCCGCAAATCATTTCGTTTGCGCTGGCCAGCGTGTTCGCCTATGTGCTCTATCGCTATCGTTGGCATAACCTCAACCGCTTGTGGCTCTTGCCGCTGTTGATGGCGCTGTGGGTCAACAGCCACGGCGGCTTTGCCATTGGTTTTATTTTGATAGCGTTAACCCTGGCCGGGCAATTGCTCACCCTCCTCTGGCACCGTATCGAACAGGGCTTCTTTGGCGAGACCGGGATGATGAGCCCGCCCGGAAATCAGGGCGTGGCTGGCGGCGATGTTGGCCCGGTCGGAATCTTCTGGCTGATCATTATCGGCTTCGCGTGCGCGGCGGCGGTCACGCTCAACCCATCCGGGCCGGTCATCTTGCTCTATCCATTTCAGACGGTCTCCATTGGCATCCTGCGTGATTACATTCAGGAATGGCAATCGCCCAACTTTCACGAACTGCGCTCACAAGCCTTTCTCTGGCTGCTGTTTGGCACATTGGCGGCCATGATGCTCTCACACCGGCGCGCCAACCTCACCGATTTGGTCCTGGTCTGCGGCACAGGCTATCTGGGTTTTTTGGCCGGGCGCAATGTGCCGCTGTTGGCGCTGGTCGCGCCGCCCATCCTCACCCGCCACCTGGCCGCCCTCATCGAAGATTGGCAAAGTCGCTGGCAAGCCCTCGAAATGACCGCACCCTCGATTCAATCGAGTCGGGCGATGCTCGTCAACGGACTGATTCTGTTGGCGCTGCTCCTCGCCACGCTTGCCAAAGTGTTGACGGCCTTGCCGGTGGCGCTCAACGAAAAGGAACTGGCCCGCACCCTGCCACTCGCAGCGGCGGCTTTTGTCCTTCGTGAAAAACCTGCCGGGCCAATGTTCAACTCCTACAACTTTGGCGGCTACCTCAGTTGGGCGCTGTATCCCGACTATCCCATTTTTGTGGATGGGCGCACCGACTTGTACAGTGAGGCGTTTTATCGTGACTATCTAACCATCGCCAACGCGCGACTGGGCTACGAAGCTGTTTTGCAAAAATACAACATCCGGCTCGTCATGGTCGAAACCGGCTCCGCCATTGGCGACGCGCTCCACCGTGATCCCCATTGGGAACAAGCCTATGCGGATGTTACGGCTTCGGTCTATCAACTGACTCAGCCATGAGATTAAATATCAACGCTGCATCGTCCACCTGGCTTGGCCTCAGGCTATTGCTTGGAATCACCATCGCCTACACCTGGGCCACCTGGCAGTTCTACACCCGCCATGACCAGGGCGGCAATGACTTCTTCGTTCATTACAGTCTGTGGCGGGCGTGTGTGCGCTATGGTCTTAACCCCTATTCCGATGAAGCCGTGTATTACACCCAATTGGATATTTATGGCCGCCGCGCTTTGCCCACCGAAGACCAGAACATTCTCGTTTACCCCTATTATTCGGCTCTGCTCTACGGGCCATTTATCGTCCTCGACTTTCCGGTGGCGCGGGCGATCTTTATGACCTTGTTGCAAGCGGCGCTGTTTATTGGTGTTATCCTGACATTGCAACTGGTGCGCTGGAAACCGCCGGTCTGGCTGTTGGCAGGGGTGTTGGCCTGGGCCTTGCTCAATTATCCCGAAGCCCGCGCCGTCCTCCTCGGTCAGTTTGCGCTGTTAGGCTTTGGCCTGATGGCGGCCACGCTTTATTTCTTGAAACAGAAACACGATGTGGCCGCTGGATTAGTCTTCACCGTCCTCACCATCAAGCCGACGCTGATTTTTTTGGTGACGCCCTTTCTACTGCTATGGGCCGCCACCCGCCGCCGCTGGCATTTCATCATCGCCTTTCTGTCCGGTACGGCGACACTAAGCCTCGTCAGCCTTGTCGCTCTGCCCACCTGGATTGGCGATTGGCTCAACCGGGTATTCGGTTATTCAAGCTATACCGGCGGCCAGGGCCTGGTGTGGCTCTTCACCCACATTGCGGCACCGGGCCTGGGCCAAATCGGGGAGTGGCTGATAGATGCGCTACTAATCGCCGGGATGCTCTGGGCCTGGTGGCGGGCGATGCGTCCCGGCCCGGAGGCGGAACATGAATTTCATTGGGCGTTTGGCATCACGCTGGTCGTGTCCAATTTTATTATCGCGCGTTCGGCCACGCCCAATTATGCGCTGATGCTTATTCCAACGATCTGGATTTTTGCCGCGCTCGATCGCCGGGCCAGGCGAGTCGGACAACTCATCGTCGTCGGCGTGATGGGGGTGATGCTGGTCGGACACTGGTGGCTCCATGCTGCGACGGTGGTGGGCAATCAAGAGCAGGCCATCATGTTTGTGCCCTGGCCGGTGTTGATGGCGCTGGCCCTGCTGTTGGGGCGGGGCTGGCTCATTCAAGATAGTCGGCGAGCCAGCGTCACACTCTGAAACCCTCATGCCCAATCGCCGTTTGCTATTCGCCGTTGGCCTCGTCCTGCTCCTGTTTCCCATACTTGGTTTCTATTATTGGATTCATAAACCGATCACGGTCGGGCATGTAACGGCGCTGGCCGCTGTGCTGGCCGATGTCGGCGTGGCCCTATGGCTGACGCTGTTGGGCGGGGGCCTGGGCCATCGTCTGATTTCCCATTGGGACGGAAGCCAACCGGGAGAACGCCTCGCTTTGCAAGCGGCGCTGGGGTGGGGGGCCATCGGGCTGGGCATGCTGGGCCTGGGACTCGTCGGCGGTTATTATGCCTGGGCTATGTGGCTTATCGTTCTCATCGCTTCGGGTTGGCTCTGGCGCAACATGCGCGCCTGGCTGGCGGAAGTCGGCCCGGCCCTGCGCGCCTTCTGGCCCGCCGAGCAATCAACGCGGATGCTGATCATCGGCTTGGGCGTTATCTTTAGCCTCGGCCTGCTCCGGGCCCTGGCCCCGCCGCTTATGTGGGATGCCCTGGTCTATCACCTCACCCTCCCCAAACTCTATGCCGAAACCCATGGCCTGCGTTTGAACGTGGACATCATGTTCAGCGGTATGCCCCAACTGGCCGAGATGCTCTACACCAGTGCCATGCTCTTGCGCGGCCCCGGCGCGGCCCAAACATTCGGCTGGATATTTGGCGTGATCCTGGCGCTGGGCCTGGCCGCGCACACGGCCCAATGCCTCGGCCCGCGCCTTGCGCCGCTCGCCCCGGCGCTGGTCTTTTCGTCAGTCTCCATCGCCTCCGCCTTGTCGTGGGCCTATGCCGACCTGCTGTTAATGGTGTTGGCGCTGGCCCTGCTCATTGCCCTGCGACAATGGCGGCTCACCGGTGAGCGGCGCTGGCTGGTGCTGTCGGGTGTGCTGGCCGGGCTGGGGATGGGATGCAAATATACCGCCGTGATTCTCCCGTTGGCCGCCGCCTTCGTCATCCTGCTCTGGCGGCCTCCGTCTGTGGGGCCGCGCTCGTCGGCCGCGGCGCTCTGGCCCCGTGTGCACGCAAAACATGTCAGCGGAGGCGGCCGCTTGCGCGATGCCGTCGGGCCGGGTGCTTCGCGAGGAGCCCGGCCGGCTGACTCGTCGGCCTCGGCGCTCTGGCCCCCTGGCGTGTTTCTGCTGATGGCTTTTATCGTTTTTTCACCCTGGTTGCTTAAAAACTTTCTTTTTACTGGTAGCCCGATTTATCCGCTCTTCATCCCCGCCAGTGAGATGGACGCCCTGCGTCAGAATTTTTACAATCGCCCCGAATTGGCCGAGCGCAACCCGCTTTGGGCCGCATTGATTTTCTTCCGCGCGGTGCTGGCCGGAATACAGGACGGCAATGAATATGGCGCGACTCTCAATCCACTGCTGGCCTTTCTGCCGCTGGCCCTGGCGCTGGGCTGGCGTATGCTTGCGCCGGAGGTCCGCCGCGAAGCCAGCCCGGTGGCCGGGTTTATCTTAATCGCCTATGTGGTCTGGAGCGCCCTGACGTTGGTAACGCCCCTGGCCGAACAGGCCCGCCTGTTTTATGCGCTCTTTCCAGCCCTGGCCGTGTTAAGCGTGAGTGGGTTTCTCGCTCTATCGGCGCTGGATACCCCGGCCCTCCGCCCATCCTTTATTCTGACCGCCAGCTTCGGGTTGGTGATGAGTCTGGTTGTGTTTGAGTTGGGCGCGGATTTTGCACGCCACAACCCGCTGGCCTATCTCCTCGGCCAGCAGAGCGCCGCCGATTATCGCCGGGATAATCTCGGTTGGTATGCGGTCGCCATCGAAAAGGTCAATGCCTTGCCCGCCGATTCGCGCGCCCTGTTTTTGTGGGAAGCCCGCTCGCTGGACTGTGACCCCCTGACGCGTTGCGCGCCGGATGTCATCATAGACCGCTGGTGGCACTTGCGTCGAACCATCGGTTCGGCTGATGCGGCATTAGCGCGTTGGCAAACCCAGGGCCTGACGCACGTTTTGATTTACGACACCGGCGTTCGCTTTATCCAGGCTCAACCGGACAACGGTTACGTGCCCGCCGATTGGACCGAACTCGACGCCCTGCGTGGGCGGTTACAATGGGTCGAACAAATCGGGGATACTTATTCGCTCTACAAATTGCCATGAGCGTTGCCCATCGCCTTAATTGGCCTATGAACCCGAATTGCCACCACTACAGCGGTTTCCAGTTTAGAAACCGGGTTTCCGCCAAAGGCGAGAAACCCGGTTTCTGGCCCATAAACTAATGCGCCGCGACCTCCCGCTTATTTTTGGATTGGGCCTGATCGCCAATACCCTGGCTGCCTGGTTTGTCACCACGCCAGGCTATATGGATGCCTATTACTATTTTGGCGGCGCGACGCAGTTGGCGCGCGGGCACGGCTTCACCGAGCCCTATCTGTGGAATTACCTTTTGCCTGCCACCACCCTGCCCACACCGAGCCATCTCTATTGGATGCCCCTCCCCTCCATCATCGCCGCGCCCTTCATCGCCCTGATGGGCGCAACACAACCCGCCCCACTTCTCTTCCGCGCCGCGCAAATTCCATTTGTGGTGTTGGCTTCAACCTTGCCCCTGCTGAGTTATCTGGTCGCCGCCCACGATTTCGTCCCCGACCACAGGGGACAAAATCGCACCCCTCACCGCCGCCACGCCCTCACCGCCGCGCTGCTGACCCTGTTCAGTTCCTTTTACTTTGGTTTTTGGACCACCACCGACTCATTTGCCTTGTATGGCGCGCTGGCCGGAAGCGCATTGTATTTAGGAGGCAGGATTAAGGAGGCAGGCGAAAGGAGGCCGGGCGGATTGTTTCTGGCTGGTATTTGCGCGGGCCTCGCCCACCTCACCCGCGCCGATGGTGTGCTGGTCTTGTTGGCCGTGGGGATGGCAATCTTATGGGCTTATCAATTACGAATCACGCCTCACGTTTTACGTTTGGCGGGCCTCACTGTGTTGGGCTACCTTCTCATCACCACCCCTTGGTTTCTTCGCAATCTGTGGGTGATGGGCGCGCCATTGCCCTCCGGCGGCGTACAGACTCTCTGGCTCACGACCTATGATGATATTTTTACCCTGCACCCCGAGACCTTGACTCCGGCCAACTACTTCGCGGCCGGGTGGAGGGTGATTCTTAAAGGCAAATGGTTTGGCCTCACCACCGCGCTTGGCACGGCCATCGGCCCGCTAGGCTCCATTGCCGGTTTCCCGTTTGCCCTCATCGGCTTGTGGAAATTGCGCCGCCAGCCATTGTATGCGCCCATGTTCCTCTACGGCTTACTTTTGTTTGGCGCGCTGACGCTGGCCTTCACCTTTCCCGGCGCGCGGGGCGGGCTGTTTCACTCGGGCGCGGCGCTGTTGCCGTTTGTGATTCCGGCGGCGTTGGTCGGCTTGGATACGTCTGTTGAAGCCGTCGCCCGTCGCCTACCCCACTGGCAACCGGAGAAATCCAAACCCATCTTCACCCTCCTGCTCGTCGCGTTAATTCTGACCCTCACCGCCTTTCTCTTTCAACGCCGCCTCGCGGCCCCCCAGCCCGAGTTGCTCTACGCCGACATCGGCCACTGGCTCGCCAACGCCAACACCGACCCCAACGCCACCGTCGCCGTCGGCGACCCGCCCGGCTTCCACTACTTCACCGGCCAGCCCGCCATCACCCTCCCCAATGGCGGCGCAGAGGAGGTCCTCACCGCGATGCGACGATTCGATGCTCATTGGCTGGTGTTGGATGAAAACCATCCCGTCGCATTAACCGACCTCTACACTGCCCCGGCCTCCGATGCGCGCTTCCACCTGCGCGCGACGTTTGGCGATGCCGCTCTACCGGTCTATCTTTTCGAAGTTACCCCATGATGTCGTCACGCCTCATCGTGAAGCATCCCTTTGGGACGCCTTACGTTTCACGTTTGGCGACGCCGCCCGGCTTCTACGGCCTCCTCGCCGCTCTCTCTCTCTTTCTTTATCTTTCGTTCAGTTACGCCGGCGGCTTCATCGGCTTTCCCCTCGACGATGCGTGGATCCACCAGACCTATGCCCGCAATCTTGGCCTCATTAGACAATTCGCTTTCATTCCCGACCAGCCTTCTGCCGGGTCTACCTCGCCGCTCTGGTCAATGTTGCTGGCAATGGGTTATTTCCTGCGGATTGAGTATCACCTCTGGACTTACGGATTGGGCGCGGTTTTATTGGGGCTGAATGCCTGGCTGGCGTATCGGCTGGCGCTGACGCTCTGGCCGGAGCGCAAAACGGCGGCGCTACTCGCGGGCCTGGGCGTGGCGCTGGAATGGCATCTGGCCTGGGCCGCCGCTTCGGGCATGGAGACCTTGTTGTTCTCGGCGCTGGCCCTGCTCGTGTTTGTCATCCCGTTAGGGACGCCACGTCAGGCGCTCTGGCTGGGCGCGAGTGTGGGCCTGAGCATTCTGGCGCGCCCCGATGGGTTGACGTTGTTGCCCTTTATTTTGGCCCGTGTCTGGCTCACACCCGAAAAGCGTTGGCGCAATACGCTGGCGTGTGTCTTGGGCTTTGGCGTGATATTTATTCCCTATCTCGCTTTCAATTACTTGTTGGGCAGAACATGGTGGCCCAACACCTTCGCGGCCAAACAAGCCGAGTATGCGATTCTGCGCGAAGCGCCGTTGCTGACCCGGCTTTGGCAAATGGGCCTGCAACCACTGGTCGGCGCGCAGGCGTTGCTACTGCCGGGCCTCGTGGTCGCGCTGTGGACGGGCGCGCGCCAAAAACAGTGGACATGGCTGCTACCGCTAGCCTGGGCCGGGTCTTTTATTGTGGCCTATGCGCTCCGCCTGCCGGTGACCTATCAACATGGGCGCTATCTTATTCCGGTGATTCCAGCGCTGGTGGCGGTGGGCATGGGCGGGATGGCGGGACTACTGCGCCTGCGTGACTCGGCCCTCCTGCCCCGCGTCCTGAGTCGCGCCTGGGCGGCGACCACTGGCTTGCTCCTCCTCGCCTTCTGGTTTATCGGCGCCAATGCCTATCAGCGTGATGTGCAAATCATCGAAACCGAGATGGTGGTGACCGCGCGTTGGATTGAGCAGAACACCCCACCCGAGGCCCTCATCGCCGCGCACGACATCGGCGCGTTGGGCTATTTTGGCAAGCGCAACATTTTGGATTTAGCCGGGCTGGTCTCGCCCGAGGTGATTCCCTTTATCCGCGATGAGACCCGTTTGCGCCACTGGCTGAATGACTCGCACGCGGATTTGCTCGTCACCTTCCCCGATTGGTATTCGGAACTACCACGCTCCGCGTCACTTGTCTTTCAGACCGCCGCTCCTTACAGTCCGAGCGCGGGCGGCACCAATATGGCGGTTTATCGGTGGCTGGCAGAGATGCCCTAATGTGCTGGAGATTGGGCTTGCCCTCAGTCGCCAGTCTCCAATTCTCTAATCCTCTAATTCTCTAATCTCGATGTAAGTTCACTGTGCTAGAATGCGTTCACGTTGTTGTGCGGTAACGAAAGATATGAGCGCCATGTCCCGGAAATTTCATCTGATAGCGGTGTTGGTGGGGGTAGCATTTTTAACCTTGGCCTGTTTCCCCTCCGGCTTTCGTTTGCCCCAAAGTGATTTGCTGGGCGCGGTCGAGCGCAAGTCCGGCCTCATTGCCTATCTGGGTGTGGATGGCAACGTCTACGTCGCCGACCAGAGCGGCGCTAATCCGACTCAAGTGACCAGCGATGCCGATGTGGAGGGGCAAAGCCTTCGGTTGTACGATGTGCCAGCCTGGTCGCCCGATAGCCAATCCCTGGCCTTCTCCGGGTTTTCGGCTCAAGCCGAATCGCAGACGTTGGACAGCGCCGGACTGTATGTGGCGCAAAAAGACGGCACCGGCCTGACCGAACTGTATACCGGCGATACCTCCGTCATTTATTACGATTGGGCGCCCAACGGTCAGCATGTCACGTTTCTCTCCAACACGGGCGGCGCTGGGATGGCCCTGCGGCGGGTGGCGGCCACCGGCGGTGAGGCCGAACTGTTGGATGCCGGCCAGCCGTTTTATTGGAACTGGTCGCCCGATAGTCAATCTATGCTGGTGCATGTGGGCGATGTCGGTGGGCGGCTCTCGGTTCTGCGTTTTGGCGAAGCGGTGACCGAAGACGGCCTCAACATCGAGCCGGCCAATTTCCGTTCACCGGCCTACTCACCCGATGGAACGCAGATGCTGGTGGCGGGCCAGAGCGAGACGGGTCAGGCGGCCTTGCTGTTGGCCGACCTCAACGGGCAGAACGCCCGCGTCATCACCGAATACGAGGGCCTGATTGCCTTTGCCTGGAGTCCCGATGGCAAACGCATCGCCTACACCATTGGTCGTTTATCCGACGATGGCGGCCTGGCCGGGCGTCTCACGGTGGCCGACCCCACCGGCAAAAAAAACCCGGTCGAATTAAACGATGTGCGGGTCTATGCCTTCTTCTGGTCGCCCGATAGCAAATCGGTCGCCTATTTTGCCCTGCACGACTTGCCCACGCCCACACCCGTGCCCGATGCGCCGGCCCCGGAGAACACCGGCCCGGAAACCGTGTGGGGTTTAAGTGTGCTGAACGCGCAGAAGGGCGACACCCGTGCAGTGCTGGTGCCAATGTATCCGCCGGATCGGTTCATCCAGTATTTCCCATATTTTGACCAGTATCATCGCTCGGTCACGCTGTGGAGTCCCGACAGCCAAAATCTGGTGGTCACCACCTATTATGCCAACGACACCCCGCCCGGCATTTTTGTGGTGGCGGCCTCCGGCAACCTGGCCCCGCGCTACATCGCCGATGGGTGGGGGGCGTTTTGGTCGTGGAAGTAGGGTCAACGGATGGAGCGGATGAAGCGGACAGGTTAGCTTCTGCGGATAGAACGGAAGGGGATCGGAAAAGAAAACGCCGCTGGCCAATAAGGCCAGCGGCGTTTTTGTTGAATCAAGGTGTCAGAGTAGCTGACCGCCTCATTTGTTTTTTACCCTTATGCCGGGGCGTTCACTGGTTGAGCCTCTTCGCCATGAGTGGACGGCGCTGGGATAGGCTCGTCGCTGGCCCCATTGCCGTGACCATTGCCAGAAGTCACATTCACGATTGGTGGGGCGGGCAAAGGCGTGGCAAAGGCATTGTCATCCACGACGCTTTGATGTTCGGGAAGCAGGCGGATGGCCATAAGCGGCAGGCCCTCGGGGACGTGCTTACCCTGAGCGATGGCTTTAGCGCGGGCCTTCGCAATGATGTTCAGCACCTCATCGGTGTTGAGGTCATCGCGTTCCAACAACGAATGAACCAGGGCGTGAACTTCGTCGGCGTGATCACGCAGAAGTTGCTCCACCTGGCCTTCCAGCAGACGCCAATACCGTTCAACAATGCGGTCTTTTTCGCCCTGGGAGTGTCGTTCACCGCCCGGCGTTCCCACCGAAACCAGGGCCTGGCCATCCAACGGCGGCCCGAACATCCCGGCGGAGTGTAAGACCCAGATGTTATAGCGAATACTGGCGTAATCACCGCCGACACTGCGAAACGGTTCGCCAAAGAAAACGTTTTCGGAGGCCCGGCCAGCCATTGAAACCAGAATGTCCAAGACGTAACGGCGTAGCGGGATAATGTGCCATTCTTTCTCATCTACCGGGAGCATGTAGCCATACGCGCTCCCACGCCGGACAATGGACAAGCGCACAATCCGCTGGTCGGGCATCAGATAGTGCTGGGCCACCGCATGGCCGGCCTCATGGTAGGCCAACACCCGCTTTTGGTCCTCTTCCATCTCTTCAATCGGATGCTCAATACCGAAATACTGCTCCTGAAAGGCCAGGTCAATGTCGCGCTGGCTGACCTTATCGCGGCCCGCAAAGAGCGCAATTCGCACCGCGTCTTTGGTGATGGCCGACATGATGCGGGCGGGGGTCGCGCCATTGGTGTCGGCCACAATGGCTTCAACATCCACCGTTTTATCGTAGGCGATTTTGCTCAAGTAATACTCGACAATCTCGCGGCGGCCAGTCTTGTCGGGCATCTCCACGATAATCGAGCGGTCAAACCGGCCAGGACGAGTGAGGGCCGGATCCAGCACATCAGGGCGGTTGGTGGAGCCCATATATAGCACATGCCAGTCGCGCTCGGGCAGCTTCTTGCCAAAGAGCTTATAAATCCGGGCCTGCCATTTCTCCATCCAAGTCCTGTCGGCGATACCGTCCATTTCGTACAATAGGCGAGTCAGCGCGCCACTTCCCATCCCGCCCATACCCATCCCACCCATCATGCCCATCCCGCCCATCACATTGCCCCGGCTCATAGCCACCGCATCAATCTCGTCAATATAGGCAATGCAAGCCCCGTGTTCGCGGGCCAGTTGTTTGGCCTTGCCGCAGAAGGCCATCATCTTCAGCACATCTACGCCGATGAACATGCCGCGAAAGCCAGAGCCTTCAATCGACATGAAGGCGATGCCTGCCTCGCCCGCCATACACTTGGCTAGCATGGTCTTGCCAGTGCCAGGTGGCCCGTAGAGCAATAAGCCGTTAATATACCGGCCCCCCATCTTTGTAAACTGTTCACGGTCGCCGAGGAGCGTAATCCACTGGTTCACCAGCCTCACTAATTGCTTCTGACCCTTGTAATCAGTCATGGTCAGGCTTTTGGGATCGCCCGGCTTGATAATCTCAGTCTTGGAGCGCGCCATGAACCAGAAGATTGCGACAAACTGGAGGATAGCAATGGAAAGAACCATAATCAGGCGAAAGATAAAGTCAACGGTTGAGGCCCCAACCAGCAATAGGGCGTTAAGCGCCTCTAAGCTGACAAACCTGGCAACAAGAATGGCCAGGAAAAACATGCCCAGGATGGAGCTGATGATGACCCGTAGCGTATTATTCTCAACATAGCGGGCCAGCCGCTTGTACCAATGATTACGTTTGTTGGTGGAGGTGCTTTGGCGCGGATTGTGTGAGCCGGAGGCGCCGCCGCTCATCGCCCGCCCCAACATCGCCGCCAACAGCAAGAGAGTCACTACCCCAAACATTATGGCGGGAGAAATGAACAAAACCAGAGGCAAAATTTGCGCCTGGCCTGCGAGCAGGTTAGACACAAGGTTGGGCTGGGTGAGGAAGGAAACCCCCACCCCAAGCACGGCGGCGACGAGGGTGCAGACCAGACTTATCGCAAACACCAGCGGCGAGGTCATCGCCCCCCACACGCTATTGGCGACCGAGGGGGATTTGGGATTGTCGGGGGCAGGGAGGGCGCTCATCACATCAGTCCTTTTCTTTACCTTAACATTTAGCAAGTGTACTCGGAATTAGCCCGCTCTACAAGAATTCTTAACATCCTCTCACACGGTGTCCGCCAGACTTCGGAAGTGCGCGCTCAGACCGCAAATTTCGGCTAATCGTCTTGGCGCGCACTTCCGAAGTCTCAATTGCGGCGCAACGGATGGCGCGTCGCTTGCGGGCGGTTCTCACCCAGGCCCAAAAAGCGAATGTGCCCCTCCAACACCCACAGGCGGGCAAAGGCGGTGTTTTCAAAACTAAACGAAATATGCTGGCTCTCCGGCGATAGGCCAAAGAGATGGAGCAGATAGGCTCGAAGCGTGCCGCCATGACTCACGACCGCCACATGGCCCTCCGGGTGAGCGGCGATGATATCGGCCAGGGCCGCCGCCGCCCGGGCCATCAACGCGGCCTCGCCCTCGCCGCCCGGCGGGCCGGTCACGCGCCAATCACCATTAGCAAACACCGCGATGCGGGCATGGGCCTCATCGCCATTCAAGCCGGTCCATTCGCCTAAATGTCGCTCCATCAAACGGTCGTCGAACTGCACCGGCAAGCCGCGCGCGGCGGCCAGGGCTTCGGCGGTCAGGCGCGCGCGTATAAGGGGACTACTGTACACGGCCTGAAACGGTTCATCGTTCAAGAACTCAACCAGCGCGCGGATTTGCTGTTGGCCAATGTCGTCCAGTGGCGGGTCGGCCTGGCCTTGCAAGCGGCCCTCACTATTCCAGGTCGAGCGGGCGTGGCGGATGAGGTGGAGGAGAGTCATAAACAAGATTCAAATTTCAAGATTCAAAGTTTGGGCGAGGCGACGCCGCTCTGACGAAAATGGAGGTTCGCGTTAGCCGTGGGCGACCGTCTCCCGTGCTGAATGACCATTCGGCGATGGTGAGGGATGTTCTTTCTCGCCCGGTTTTTCATTCGCGTTGCGCTGAATGGCGGCGGCCACAAACGCGCGGAACAATGGATGCGGACGATTGGGCCGCGAGAGAAACTCGGGATGGAATTGGGTGCCGAGCATAAAGGGATGATCGGCCAACTCCGCAATTTCCACCAGCTTGCCATCGGGTGAGAGGCCCGATAACACCAGGCCCTTTCCGCCCAACACTTCCCGGTAGTTGTTATTAAATTCCCAGCGGTGCCGATGCCGCTCTTGCGCCGCCGTGTCGGGTGGCAAATCGTAAGCGTCATCGGCCAGCGTGCCGGGCGTAAGTTGGCAGGGGTACAGGCCCAGCCGCATGGTGCCGCCCATGTCGCTGATGGTGTGTTGTTCAGCCATCAAATCAATCACCGGGTGGCGGGTGGCATGGTCAAACTCGGAGGAATTGGCGCTCTCGTCGTTGAGGGCATAGCGCGCAAAATCAATACACATGGTCTGCATACCCAGGCACAGGCCCAGATACGGCACTTTGTTTTCGCGGGCAAACCGGGCCGCGCTGATTTTGCCCTCGATGCCGCGCGAACCAAAGCCGCCGGGAACCACAATGCCATCCACCGTCTTCAACCTATCCCAGCCCCGGCCCTTTTCCAAATCCACCGAGTGAATCCACTCGATTTCAATTTCGCGGCCCAGCGCCAGCCCGGCGTGCTTCAAGGCTTCACGCACGCTCATATACGCATCCTTTAATTCAACATATTTGCCCACGAGGCCCACGCGCAGAACCGGCTTAGGGCGGCGCACTTCGGCCACCAGTTCTTCCCACTCCCGCCAATCGGGCGTGGCGCGGGCGGTGAGGCCCAGCCGCGTCAGAATCAGACCGGCTACCTTGGCGTGTTCCAGCAAGAGCGGAATTTCATATAACACCGAGGCCGTTTCCATGGGAATGACCGCGCGTTCTTCCACATCGCCAAACAGCGCAATCTTCTGCCGCAAATCATCGCTCACCGGATAATCACTGCGGGCCACGATGATGTCCGGGCTGATGCCAAGCGAGCGCAGTTCGCGGACGGAGTGTTGGGTGGGTTTGGTTTTGAGTTCGCCGGTCGCGCCAATGTGCGGGAGCCAGGTGACGTGCAGGTAAAGGGTGTTGTCGCGGCCCACATCCGTCCGCATCTGGCGCATGGCTTCGAGGAAGGGTTGCGATTCGATGTCGCCGACGGTGCCGCCCACTTCGACGAAGACAATCTCGGCACCGGTGGTTTTGGCCACCAGCCCGATGCGGCGTTTGATTTCGTTGGTGATGTGCGGGATGACCTGAATGGTGCCGCCCAGATAATCGCCGCGCCGCTCCCGGCCAATCACTTCCGAGTAAATCTGGCCGGTGGTGACATTGCAGACGCGGTTGAGGCTGGTGTCAATAAAACGCTCGTAGTGGCCGAGGTCGAGGTCGGTCTCGGCCCCATCGTCGAGCACATACACTTCGCCGTGCTGATAGGGGCTCATCGTGCCGGGGTCAACGTTGATATAGGGGTCCAGCTTTTGGATGGAGACGCTGAAGCCGCGCGCTTTGAGCAAACG
>Ga0247727_10004179_pt1 | contig 30896 bp, 25 predicted proteins | sample WisWelCaveWW1625_FD_202498 | JGI IMG/M metagenome (GOLD analysis project Ga0247727, IMG submission 202498) | Biofilm microbial communities from Wishing Well Cave, Virginia, United States - WW16-25 | ecosystem: Environmental > Aquatic > Deep subsurface > Groundwater > Cave microbial mat | place... | reverse complement strand
CCTTTGCCAGCGTGGTCGTATTTTCGGGAATGGTTATTCCCCTGCCGCTCTTTCCGGATTGGTTGCAACCGGCCATAAAACTCTTGCCCTTTCGCGGGCTTTGTGACGTTCCTTTCCGAATTTACGCCGGCCACATTCCACCCTCCGAGTATTTGCACGGGCTGTTGCTGCAGTCGGCTTGGATCGTCGGGCTGATCATCCTGGGAAGTTGGGTCTTGTCTCGCGGCATGCACCGGTTGGTGGTGCAAGGTGGTTGAGGTTGATTTCGGATTTCGGATTGTGGATTTCGGAATTTGTATCATCTCTATTGACCAACTGATGAAGGCGGCCAACGGATTTTTAAAAATCTTTATATCCGTTGGCCGCTTTTATCAGTTGGACATTTTTTAGATTTTTTACGTATTTACTTTCACGAGATTTTCACCGTGCATGCTTTGAGACTTTACCTCCGCTACCTCGGCGTGTCCGTGCGCAGCCAAATGGAATATCGCGCGTCGTTTCTCATGAATTCTTTGGGGCAATTTCTCATGACCGGAATCGAATTCCTCGGCCTTTGGGCGCTCTTCGATCGCTTTGGCAGCGTGCGCGGCTGGCGCTTGCCGGAGGTCGCCTTGCTTTACGGCATGGTCAATATCGCCTTTTCCATTACCGATGCGGCGGCGCGCGGCTTCGATACGTTTGGCAATATGATCAAGAGCGGAGACTTCGACCGCCTCTTGTTGCGGCCACGGAGCACGGCTTTGCAATTAGCCGGGCAGGAACTGACGCTGCGACGCATCGGACGATTCATCCAGGGACTGATCATTCTTATTTGGGCGGCTGCCGAAGCCGGAATCAACTGGTCGCCGGCCAAAATTTTTCTCGCCCTCGCCGCGATTTTCGGAGGAAGTTGTCTTTTTTTTGGCTTGATTGTTCTGCAAGCGACTCTGGCATTTTGGACGACGGAAAGCCTGGAAATCATGAACACGGTGACTTATGGCGGCGTGGAAACGGCGCAGTATCCGCTTGCCATTTATCGTCCCTGGTTTCGCACGATTTTTATTTTTGTTATTCCCCTGGCCTGTGTCAATTATTTTCCAGCGCTGGCGATTTTGGAGCGCGCCGATCCTTTGGGCACGCCGGTATTCTGGCAATGGCTCTCACCAGCCATTGGAGTTCTCTTTTTGATGATGGCCTTGCAGATTTGGCAACTGGGTGTCCGCCATTATCGTTCAACTGGAAGCTAGTAAACCGTTACCCTTCGACTTCGCTCAGGGTGACACTCTAATAAATTAAGATAACAGTGCATTAGTTTGTCGACGAAAATTTGCCTTGACAACCGTGTGCGAAGCCATTATATTGCAGTCGTTTTTGTGGAGATTTCCTGTGTTACTGCGAAAGTTTCTAGTGCTGTCCGGCTGTCTCTTTGGTGCGCTCATTTTCGTGATAACGCCAAGCCAGGCGCAGACGTTGGAAATTCGTTTATTTGAAATCTTCCATCCGCAAATTCTGGAAATAAGTTCGGGAGCCGACCAGCTTACAAACGGCTTGATGAAAAAGACCAGCCGCCATCACCATAATTTCTTAATCGCTTCACCATCGCCGGACACGTTGCGCCGGGCCCGAATTATTTTCACGCCCACCGTTTTGCAGCTTGAAAGCGCCGGTTCAAAGCGTTCATTATCGTTGGCCGACACGATCACAATCGCTGCCACTTCCAACTATTTTTTTGCGACGCCGAATGTAGGACAGCCAGCCCTGGCTGTCCCACGTCGCTATTCCGGTTCAATCAAAATCTATGTCACCGGCAATGAGCTGCGTATCATCAATATCGCGCCGGTTGAAGATTACCTGGCCGGTGTGCTCGCCGCAGAAATGCCGCAGGCCGATTTCGCCGCGTTGCAAGCGCAGGCTGTCGTCGCGCGAACCTATATGATTAAAAACTGGCGGCGTCATGAAAAAAACGGCTATCAATTTTGCGATCTCACGCATTGCCAGGTATATAAAGGAAACGAGAATTGCACGGATCAAATCAAACAGGCGATCACAAAGACGACAGATAAAATTTTATTTTATCATCAGAAACCCGTCGAAGCGTATTACAGCTCGACATGCGGTGGACGCACCGCAGATGACAACGGCGTCTGGGCCAATCAAAAAGATCAACCGTATTTAACCAGCCGCGCCGACTCAAACTTTTGCGCCCATTCGCCGCATTATCGCTGGCGCGTCAAAATCTCTGCCGACAGCCTGCACCAGATCTGGCAGCGGCGTCTCGGCGCGCCGATTAACGCGATCACCATTTCAAAAAAAGGCGACGATGGCCGCGTGCGCGAGCTGGCGTTGATGGGACATTCACTTCATCTCATCACCGGCGAAGATTTCCGCGCTGTCACCTGCCGCGTTTTAGGTTGGAATACATTAAAGAGCACGGCGTTTGATTTGCGAATTGAAAAAAATGTTTATATCTTTACAGTCCGTGGCCTCGGCCACGGACTCGGCCTCTGCCAATACGGCACGATGGAAATGGCACGGCGAGGTTATTCGTATCAAGAGATTTTGCGGCATTATTTTCCGGGAACGGAGATTCAAAAGTACAAAGAATAACAAGAGCAGGATGTGAAATCATTTGAAACGGTTTAAAATTTCGGAAAACGGGCGAACAAATGCACCTCTTTCATTTGAATAGTATCTTGGTTCGCGAGGCCAGCCGGAAAGACCCCGAAGGGATCATACGCCCATAAAATGGAAACGCCCTCTCTAGCTAGAAGAAGGCGTTTCAAAGCAGCGCCAAACAACCCCGCCGCTATAGACGGGTTAGGCCCCGCATTTAAAATGTACTGAAATCGTTTTTTATTGTCAAGCATTTTTTAGAAGAATTGTAATGCCTCAGTCATAAATTGATTGACCGGTCGCTTAAATTCGGGATAGGCAAAATCTCAACAAATTTCAGCGACCGGTCAATGTCGTCCACCCGTAAGTGAGCCATTACGAAGAATTTTTTCAACTAAGCCAATGCCCATTGAGACTCCGAAAATTTTCATCAGCCATTCCTGGGACAACAAGCCCCTGGTGCGGCGCCTGGAAGCAGAACTCAAAGCTGCCGGCGCCGACGTGTGGGTGGATCATGCCGGCGTGCGTGGCGGTGACAATCTCCCCAAGGAAATCAGCGCGGCCCTGGCGTGGTGCAATACCGTGGTTTTGGTTTGGTCCCAATCCGCCGCGCAATCGCATTGGGTGGAATTGGAATGGACCAATGCCATCGCGCTCCGCAAGCTCGTCACTCCCTGCCGGTTGGACAAAACCGCGCTGCCGGCGCTGTTAGCCAATCTGCTTTACATCGATTTCACCGAGGTTGAAAAGGGGATTACACAATTGCGCGAGGCCGTGCAGCTTGCGCAAAAGCCAGTCACCAACACGCCCGCCAGCATCACCGAACGGGTCGCACGCTTTCTCCGGTTTGAATTGGCTGGTGACTTACCGGCGATCTGGAATGTTCCCCACCTTCGCAACCCCAATTTCACCGGTCGCAGCCAATTGATTGCTGATTTGCGGCAGGCGCTTAGGAATGCCGATTAAATAACTTACCCATTTTAGGTTTTGCAAGGTAAAGCTCTGTAATTCCAACTGGGTAAAAAATCATCGAAAACGATTTTCATATTTTCTTTGAAATTTTCATGGACCCGTCGTCCGGTTTGATAAACTTTATCAATAATGTTAACCGTGACTTTCAATCCGGTCGTCGTGGTTGTTTTTTGAATCAGTTCTTTGACCATCGCCACCGATTTAAAGATAACGCCCTGACAGGCGCGCGTCACATGCGGAAACAGACGATGTTCAATCGGGTTATATTTTGACGTATATGGCGGATAATGCGCGATGCGAATCTCAAGGCCGATTTTGCTTACCAGTTCCTGCAGGTCTTGCTTAAAAAGATAGTGCCGAGAATGATTGCTGCCGCCACCGTCACACAGAATCAAAATCGAAGTGGCGTTGGGATAATCGAAGCGACCCTGATTCTGCCACCAGCTCAGAATACTATCGCAAGCGAATTCACTGGTATCTTTGCTGGTGCCGATATTGATATATCCCGTATGGCGCGCCATATCGTAAATGCCGTGAGGAATCACGACGCCCTTGGCCAGACTATTAAAATCATGATCGAGGGTTCGGATAGTTTCCTGTGTATAAAGGTAGCCGGCGCGAAAGAAATCGCCAATAAACTCTTTCTTTTTCGTGTCCAGACTGATGATGGGATTGCCGGCCCTCCGAAAGTCGGCTTGGTGCGTCGCAATATTCTGAAATTGTTCGTTGCGGTTGGCGACAGTTTTCGCGGTTTTGGTCTTCTGGGCTTTGCGGCGGCGATAGTCATGTTTGCGCAAGAGTTGATCAATCACCGTCTCGCTCAGGCGAACCTCGTGCTTGGCTTCCAGTTTCTCGGCAATTTCTTTGGGCGTGAGATTCGTCCATTTGATCTTCTCGTTCATCGGATCGCCGGCGGTGTAGTTTTTCAAAACGTCTAAAAATTGTTCGTTGATATCCTTGTGGGTGACATCATACGGATTGCGGCCACCACCGGGCTGACGAATCCGTTTATCGAGCTGATCGTCGATGGTTGAGGTCAACAATTCGCGAATGCCGCGCGCCACGGTTTTCCGAGTACAACCGACGATTTTAGCGATATAGGAAATACCGCCATGCCCAACTTTGATGGCTTCAACGGCGGTGTATAAGCGTTGATTTTTTTCATCGAGCCTGTTGTAAAATTTTTTGATTTCTGCCTCGATGAATCGAAAATAAAGTTGCATCGCTTTACTCCTCAAAAAGTAAGTAATTCAATTAGAAGAGGAGTACGAGAAAAAGCAAGAACGAAATGAGTAAGTTATTTAATTGCCATTCCTAAATAGGTATTTTGGAGCACTCAGTACCTATTTGTTTTGGAAAGTCATGATTCCGCTGTGACGGAATCCGTAATGTGGGAAATCGGGCAAGGCTGACAAACTAAAGTTTGTCACTCCGCTGTTTCCGGAAAGAAGAAATTTTTTGTCAAGCTTTTTCGGAGTATTCGCATGAAAAAAACTTATTACTGGATTGCCGGAGCCGCCATCGTTATCGCGGTGGCGGTGGGTTTGTTTTTATGGAAAGGCAAAAATCTCACCACACCGAAGGCCGCAGGAACAGCGGTCGAAGAAGCTTCCGAGCCTCAAATCGTGCTGCGTGAGCTGCAATCATCAAAAGCGGATGAAGAAAAATTTTTCGAAGCCGTGCGGCAATTGAGCGGCGCCGGTTTTGACTCGCTTTCCAATGAGCAAAAACTGGGCGCGCTGCTCCGGCTCGCCGATGATGGTGAAGCGACCAATCGTTTGCTGGCGGTGCAAAAACTCAGCGAGATTGAAACCACGGACAACAGCCGCGTGCAAAAACTCATTGCCAGACTGCAGGACGAAAGTCCGTGGGTGGTTGAAGAAGCCGTGCTGGCGCTGGCGAAACTGCATGCCTCGGAAGCTGCCGCGCCGTTGCGTCAGTTGCTCGCCGAATTACAGAAGCAGCCCGCCGTCGAATACGTGCCGTTTGCCAATACCGCGCTCATGGCCGTGCATGGTCGCGTGCAAAACCGTGGCGAAAAAAATGAGTTTGATTTTCAGCTCACTTCTTTTGCAAAATCCGAAAACAGCCAACCGGGCGACTTCAATGACCGCGAGAAAATGGCGCTCTTTATTCTGCCGGAATTTGAGTGGTGTGTGACGTTGCCGAATTTCAAAACCAATTGGGAGAAATTGCAAAGCTCCGAATTTGCCAAACAACTCGTGCAGTTGCAGGCGTGGGAGGATTTCAAAGCTGCGGCGCCGTTCAGCCGTTTTTTTGCATTGCAGGAAAAACTCGACACGGAGCTCGGCCCACTCGGTGGGAAAATGAATTATCTGATTGATCCGCTCGGTGACGAAGTGGCGCTGGCCACTTATCCCGCCGAGGAAAGCGAAAATCTTCTCCTCGTCACGCCGGCCAATCTCAAAGCGCAGGCGCTGAATGCGACCATGAAAGCGCTGGGCAAAGTTCGCAGCGGCGACGTCACCATTGAAAAACAAACCTATCGCGGCGAAAGTATTTTTCATGTTTATTTGAACAACAAAAAAGCCTCGCTGTTTCGCTACGCCGTTGTCGAGAACTATCTCGTGATCGCCGATGACGAACAGGTGCTCGTGCGCGCGATTGCTTCATATAAAGACAGAGACGAGAGCAGCCTCGCCTATCAACCGGCGTTTCGTCAATCCCTGCAACAGTCCGGCGACGCTTCGTTTCTGCTGGCTTATGTCGATCCGCAAAAACTTTTGGCGCTGAACAAAGGCCAGCAAGTTTCCGAAACGCTGGTTGCCACTGTCGAAAAGGCGTTGCGAGAAATTACCGGCGAATCACCGGCGCCGCCGGACTTCTCTTCTCAGTTATCATCGCCGGAAAGCGCAACGCCGGCGGTCGATGAGCAAACGTTGCGTTTTATTCCGGCCAATGCGATTTTCTGCTATGCGACGACGGCGATCAACCCTGAGCCGTTCTGGAATTACGTGACGACGAAACGCGCGGAGAAGGAGGCGATCAAAGGATTTGAGACGCGCAGCAATTTGAATCTCGGGCGCGATCTCATCAGTAAAATGGACAACCGGCTGTTGTATTTCTTCGCGGGCATCGACACCACCGGCCCGCGCTTCTTCTGGCGGCAATTGGTCGGCGTGCATTTGCGCGAGCCGCAGGGCGTGGAGAAATATTGCACGAAATTGTTGACCTATCTTTATTCTCCGAAAGAGGAAATTCAGGTTGAAGATTATTCCGGCAGCAAAATTCATTATGTGAAAAGCCCGACGACCTTCGAGCCGAACTTCGCGATTGTCGACGGCTATTTGCTCATGGCGTTCGACCGCGCCACGCTGCGCGCCGCCATTGATGCCGGTCAAAGCGGCGCGATTGCCTCGAATGCCGATTTCGCCGCCGTACGCGGTCGCATCGATACGCCGGAAAATTCGCTGCTCTACTTTAATACGGAAAGTTTCTTGAACAATTATCAAACTTATCTGTCGGCGTATGATCGGGGGACCAATCTGTTTGATCAAAACGATTTGCAGGCACGGATTGATCCGCTGTTTACGCTGGTGAGATCAACGGTACAGGTCGGCGCGGGAAAAGTCAGCGCGGCGGGAAATGGGCAGATGGTGATGGGGATGAAGTGACGAGTGAATTTCTGTAATTTCTCAGCTTGATGAAAAACGTAGCGCCCCGTTCGCGGGGCAGACAAGATGTCTGCGCTACCCGCCCGTCATTGAGAAACGACGAATTTCCAATAACCGCGCTTGATTCTTGCCGGCATTTTTGCTAAATTTAGTTAAATTCATAAAGTTTTTTAAACCACGGAGACACTGAGTTCGCGGAGCGTCACGGAGAAAAGTTTTTAAAAAACCATATCTTTCTCCGTGTTTTCTCGGTTTGCTCCGTGGCTCCGTGTTAAAGCGGCTTTAAGCACTGCAAAAACTTTTTAGAAATTTTTCTAACTTTTATTGGCTTATGGCCTATTTTATGAAAACCATTGAAGGTGTCATTCGTAACGGCGAAATTCTGCCGAGTGAGCCGCTTGAGTTCGACGGTCAGTGGCGCTGCCTCATCACAGTTTTTGATGAAGATCTGGAAGAACTGCGCCGCCTATCGCAAGCGATGCTGCAAGATGACAAGCAAGATCGTTTAAGCGACTTGTTGCAGCTCAACAAGTCGATCACCCTTTCCAATGAGCAGGAAAAAGAACTGGATGGGCTTTTAGCGGAAGTATACGAACTGGCGGCGGAACGCGCTCGTGCGGCTCGAATTTTGGATATTTTACAATCGTCGTGAGCCATTACGGCCTCATCGAATATGAAAAAATTTCTTACGAAAGGCCTGCCTAACTCTGAACAATTTTAAATTCCCAACGGATAGATGAACCCAACTGTAAAAAACTTTTCGTTGGTTTCATCTATCCGTTGGAGACGTTGGTTTTAAAACCTTTTGGTTGCGGCCCGCGTTATGGAAGTAGCAGGATGGAACTTATTTATAAAAATCTGACGGAAAAATTGCGCACTTGTATCTTTGCCGTTCACAACAATGTTGGCGTTGGGTACGATGAGAAAACTTATCATCAGGGACTGATTCGGCGATTTCAAGAAGATGGTGATATTGCTTTTGTATCACAAGAAATAAAATGGCTGCTTCACAGAAATCTTCCCGTGAGAATGTTTAAACTTGATTTGTTGGCTTTTGACAAAATCATATTGTTATTGAAATGTATTCCGAGCGCTTTCATTCAGCCAAACTATGTCCAGATGATTTCCGAGCTGAAGCTCTGGCAAAAACGTTTAGGATTAATGGCCAATTGGGGATTGCCGAAGGTTAATATTAAACGGATTCCTTTTACAGAAAAAGAGAAAAAGCTCTGGGAAGATTGCAGCTATATTCAAAATCGTATGACAGCGCAAAAGCGGCAACTCTTATTAAAATTACGAGAAGCCATTCTCTTCGTCTGTGAATGTCATGGTTTGGGGTATGGGAAAACCGTCTGTCAAAAACTCGTGGAGACGGAATTAGCGTTTCAGAAAATTCAATTTGTAAAACACGCTCCGATTGAAGTAAAATACAATAACGAGATCATTCGGAATTTCAAAATGAGGTTTGGGCTTGTTGAAAATCAAGTCATTCTGGGCGTCACGGCGCTTCAAAAAGAATGCAATTATGAAATCCTTACCATGCAAACTTATCTGAAAGCTCTCGGCTTGTCGGTTGGCCTGCTTGCAAATTTTGGCAAATCACAATTGGAAATACGCGGCGTCAAAGCATGATATGGACATTGTTAGAAAAATCTCTGAAAACTTTTTTCCCAACGGATAGATGAACCCAACCGTAAAAGCTTTTCAGTTGGGTTCATCTATCCGTTGGGAAATCGGATTTCAAAAGCAAATTTTGTATAAACAGATTGTCATGAATGGAAGGCATTCTCTGTCTCTTATCATTCCGTTGTTCATCTTCGCGATCTGGCTCATGCAAGCCTGCACAAACGAGCCGGAGTCGCAACCGGCAACGACGCACACGCCGGACACGGCAACAACAAGCACAACACGCCTCGCCTCCACCAGCGATCTCGACGCCGATGGTTTTCCCGATGCCTGTGAGCTGGATGATGAAACCGATCGGCGTAATTTTCGTCGCTGGTTTGTCTCGATTGCCGAATCACAATTATACAAAGAGGATCCGGCGTGGCGCAAGGATGATCACGATTGCGCCGGGCTCATTCGGTTTGCTTATCGCGAAGCGCTGAAACAGCACGATTCGAAATGGCTGCGCAACAAACCGTTTCTCGTCGATGCCGCGATTGCCGACGTGCGCAAGTATAATTATCCCAAAGTCCCGTTGCTGCAAACCAAAATCTTTCGGACACGCGACGGAAATTTTAACGAAACAAATTTGACCGACACGACGTTTGCCGTGACGGCGCTCGCGGCGAAATTGCGGAGTTACAACACGGTGTTTCTTGGAAAATCTTTAGAGCATCTACAACCGGGAGATTTGCTGTTTTATTTGAATACCGGCGACGTCCAAATGCCGCAGCACTCGATGATTTTTCTCGGCGACAGCCGCCGGCCGGCGAGCTTTGATGATGACGTGATCTATCACACGGGCCCGCGCGATGATACGCCGGGCGTTTTGAAAAAAGTTCGCCTCGCGGATTTGCTCAAACATCCGGATGAGCGCTGGCATCCCGCGCCGGAGAATCGGTATTTTCTGGGGTATTACCGATGGAAGATTTTGGAATGAACCGAATGGATTGTTGGAGCGATGGATTATTGGATTTATGGATTTGGCGAGTTGTGGAATCCGGGAATTACACGATTTTGAAACTCCAACTTTATAAACAAAACAGGAAGTCATTTGAGCCATTTTTCCATGCAAATTCTACAGTCAGGCGCGACGAAATTTCCTTTTGATTGACGGCATTTTTGGCTAACTTTAAACATGACTAACCGTCGCCCCAAAACTCCTCGCCGTCCGCCACCGCGCGAGTTCAACGTCACCGGCAGCATCATCCCGGAAGAGCATTATTATGTCGATCTGACGCCGGCTTTAATGAAGCTGATGGAGTTGGTCGAGAAAAAGAAATATTTCGTCATCAATCGGCCGCGACAATTCGGCAAGACGACGACGCTGAATTTTCTTGCGCAACATTTGTCGGCGACGGGCCGATATGCACCGGCGCTGATTTCATTTGAAGATTTTACCCAGCGGCCTGATATTACCGAGGCGGACTTCTATTCTGAGATCATTCTATCCATTAGTGAAGAGTTAAATCTTACTCATGGCGAAGCAACGGAAACCGCCGCTACGCTCGGTATCCGGCGCCGTTTTTTTAATTGGCTGCGCGAACTCTGCCAAAGCCGCAAGCTGGTTTTGCTGATTGATGAAATCGACGTGGTGCCTGAAACCGTGGTGATCGGCTTCCTCGCCGGCCTGCGCAAAATGTATTTGCAGCGCAGCCGCCGGTCGTCGTTTCCCGCGCCGCATGCGGTGATACTCGCCGGCGTGCACGACATCAAAAATCTCAAAGCCAGCTATCGCCATGAGACGGAAACGATCGGCTCCTCGTCGCCTTTCAATATCGCCATCAATTACGAGTTGCCGGCGTTTAGCCTTGAGAACATTCGCCAATATTATGGGCAACATACCGATGCTACCGGCCAGGAATTTGACGAGGCGGTTATCAGTCGCGTCCACGAAACGACCAACGGCCATCCCTGGCTGGTCTCCATGCTGGCGAAATTGCTGGTTGAAACGATTGCGCCGAATCGGAAGCAGCGGATTCGCCTCGAGCACGCGGAGCGCGCCATTCAGGAATTGCTCGCTTTGCCGAATCCGAATTTCGACAGTGTGTTTAAGAACGCCCGCCATCCGAAGGTCTTGCCCGTCGTCCTGGATTTGTTGGAAGGCAAACAACGCGCCTACAAGATTCAAAGTGACGCTATCCGTCTGGGCGTCAAATACGGCGTTTTTGCGGCCCGTGATCGGCAACTGATTTTGGGCAATCAGATTTATGCCCAGGCGCTGTATCAACATTTTGAGGAAGATCTGGAAGAATTTGACGTGAGCGCTCTTGTCGTCGACAATCGGGTTCAGGGCGCAAACGGCCATCTTGATTTCCGCCGGGTGCTGGATAAATTTCAGGCGTTCATGAAAGCGAAAGGTGCGGCGGTGAGCAAGCACCGCGATTTTCGCGAGGCAACCGGCCAATTATTGCTCCTGAGTTATCTTGATTTGCTGGTCAACGGCAAAGGCTGGACTTTCAAAGAGCCGCAGTCCGGGGATGGCCGCATCGACGTGGTCTGTTGTTATGGCCGGCAGAAGGAGATTGTCGAGCTCAAGCTCTGGTATGGCGAGCGTCGTTATTACGCCGGCCTGGCGCAGTTGGCGAGATATCTCGACCGCGAAGGCCTCGATCACGGCTATCTGTTTGTATTTGACCGGCGCGAAAACGTGAAGCGAGAATATAGTTTCTCCGAGCACACGGTTGCCGACAAGAAAATTCTGGCATGGGTGGCGTGAGCTGGTTACTTGATCCTGGATGCTTGATGCTGGAAGTGGAAAATTTTGGAGTGAAATGAATGGTTGGTTGGATTATTGGATTTGTGGATTGCTGGATTGTTGGATCGATGGATCGTTGGAGTTGTGGAATCTGGAAATTACAAGGCTTTGAAACTCCAACTTTATAAACAAGAAGAGTGCAAACTTAGATGTAATTTTCATAAAGAGGTATGATTATGAAGAAGTTATTTTATCTGTTTGGCGCAAGTGTGTTGATGTTGGGTTTAATGTCACCCGCCTCGGCCCAATACTTCAGCCTCGAAACGCCGAAAATTTATTCGCCGGGCGAGAAGGTGATCATCAATCTTTCGTCGCAGGAAGTGGCGGGTTCGATTTTTTTTCGGGCATACAAAATCGAGAATCCGATGAACTTTTTTCAGCGGCAATCCGATCCGCACAGTCCGCAGCAGTTGTTGAGTGTGCGCGAGGCGAATGCGATCGACATTCTCCGCTCGTCGCGCCAGCGTTTGCAGCGCGATCAGCGGCAGGTGTTTCGCGACAACATGTCGGCAACGACGCGCACGACGGTGAAGAACACGCTCGGGCTGGAAACGTTCTCGGTTGGCGCGCGCGCCAATCGTTTGCTCTCCGTACTCAAAAATTATCCGCTACTGCTGACGTGGGAAGTCACGGAGTTCAAAAGTCCGGAACAATATTCTTATCGCGACGTCGAAGTTGATTTGAAGGAGCCGGGCGCGTATTTGATCGAGGCGTTCAATGAGAAATTGATGGCGCATACGGTGGTGGTCATTTCCAATCTCGGCATGATCACGAAAAGCTCACCCGACGGCATGTTGATTTTTGTGAGCAATAAAAAAACCGGCGAGCCGGTGGCCGAGGTGAATCTGAGTTTGGTGCAAAATCGCCAGGAGCAGGCAACGGCCATCACCGACAGAGACGGAATCGCGCGTTTCGACGTGACCAAAGCGCCGGATGAGGAAGATTCGCAGATGCTTATTCTCGGCCAGAAAGAAAACCACGTCGTGTTGTCCGATCCTTATTATTGGGGCTTTGGCGACACGCGGCAATTCGTGGTGCATGCTTACACGGAGCGCCCGATTTATCGCCCGTCGCAAATCGTCTATTTCAAAGGCATGGTGCGCGTCGCGACGGAGGAGGGTTATGAAGTTTATGGCAGCAAAGACGTCGAAGTGAAAATCAACGATACGCGCGGCACGGAAATTTATCGCCAGACTTTGAAGACGAATGCGAACGGCACTTATACTGGCGAATTGACGCTGGGCGAGGAGCCGCCGCTGGGAGCTTACGAGTTGACGACGTCGATTCCCGACGGCGTCACGCATTACGCGAGCTTCAAAGTTGAAGAATACAAAAAGCCGGAATATAAAGTGGAAGTGATTCCGGACAAAGAGCAATATGCCAACGGCGATCTGATTACCGCGACGATCAAAGCTGATTATTATTTCGGCAGTCCGGTGGCAAACGCGCAGGTGGATTACTATATTTTTCGAGGTCGTTACTGGCGACCGTGGTGGCACGGAACCGAGTACGCGTGGTATTATGAAGATGAAGCCAGCGACGACGAGAGCAATTCCTATCGCGCGGAAATGTTGGAGAGCAACACGGGTTATCTCGATGCAAATGGCGAATTCACGGTGACATATCAAACCGAGAAGGGAACGCAGGACGTCGATTATTATTATCGTATCGAAGCGCGCGTGGTCGATGCGAGCCGGAGACAGATCATCGGTTCAAAGCAAGTCGTGGTGACGCGCGGTTTGTTTATGCTTTCGAGCTATACCGACAAATATGTTTACGCGCCGGGCGATGAAGCTGTTCTCACGGTCAAAGCCGAGGATTTCAAAAACAATCCGGTGGCCGCAAAAATTTCCGTGGAAATTTACGCGCGGGACTGGCGGTCGGGTTACGGCTGGGAAAATAAAAATAAAACTTATGCGCAAACCGTGAACACCGACGTCAACGGCAGGGCGACGGTTAAATTTAAAACGAGCGAAAGCGGCTATTATTACATCACGGCGAGCAGCGTGGATGCACGCGGCAACAAAATTTCGACGGCAGATTATTGCTGGGTCAGTTCCGGCGCGGGTTATTACAGCTATGAAGCGAAAGGCGTCGAAATTATTCCCGATAAGCCGAGCTATCAATCCGGCGAGGTGGCGCACGTGCTGGTGATTTCGCCGGTGAAAAATGTCTGGGCGCTGATCACCGCCGAAGGGCCGACGATTCTCGATCGGCAGGTGGTGAATATCAAAGGCACGTCGCAGGTGGTCGATATTAAAATTGATGAAAAGCATCAGCCCAATTTCAATTTCGCGGCGGCGATTTTGGCGAATGACGAATTTTATTCCGGCAACAAAAATGTGATCGTCATTCCGGCAGAAAAATTTCTCAACGTCGAGATCAGCGCGGATAAGGAAATTTATCGTCCGCAGGATGACGGCGAACTGACGATCAAAGTGACGAGCAAAAACGGCGAGGGCGTGGCAACCGAGTTGTCGGTTGGCATGGTGGATGAGAGCATTTATGCGCTGGCGCCGGATATCACGCGCGACATCAAAAAGGTTTTTTACAGCAAACGCTGCAATCGCGTGAGCACACACTCGTCGATTTATTTTCGCTTCTACGGCTATTCGCGGGGGCTTGGCGGCTGGGCTGCCGCAAAACCGGCAGAAGGATTCGGGCGCCGCAGTTTCGCCGATGTGAAAGCCGACAAATTCAAAGAAGCGCGGGTGCGCAAAGATTTTCGCGACACGATGTTCTGGCAGGCGCAGGTACGAACGGACGGCAACGGCATCGCGAAAATCAAAATTCATTTTCCGGATAATCTCACCACGTGGCGAACGACGGTGCGCGCGATTTCCGATAAAACCGAAGTCGGCGAAAAAATTCATAAAACGATTGTGCGGATGGATTTGATCGTGCGCATGGAAACGCCGCGGTTTTTCATACAGGGCGATCAACTCACGATCTCGACCATCGCGCACAATTATCTGGCACAGGACAAACAGGTGAAAGTAAGCTTGCAGGGTGAGGGCGTGCAAATCGAACCCGCAGGCGAGAAAATCATCACCGTGCCGCAAAACGGCGAGAAGCGAATTGATTGGACGGTGCGCACCAACAATATCGGCACGGCGACGTTGACGGCGAAAGCGTTGACGAATGAAGTTTCGGATGCGATGCAGCTCAAAGTGCCGATCCTGCCGCACGGTTTAAAAACTTCCGAAGCCGTGGTGCTGGATATTGAAGAAAACACGGCGACGCGCGATAAAACCATCGTCATTCCCACCGGCGCGAATCCGGCGACGGCGGAGTTGCACGTTTCGGTGTCGCCGTCGCTGGCGTCGTCGATGTTATCGGCGCTCGAAGATTTGGCGGGTTATCCGTATGGCTGAGTGGAGCAAACCATGAGCAGGTTTCTGCCCACAGCCATTGTTGCACATACCGCGAAGAAACTCAATTTGAATCTCCGTTTGCAGTTGATGAATGAATTGCCGAAGATGATCGACAAAGGATTGAAGGCGCTGCATCATTTTCAACATTCCGACGGCGGCTGGGGATGGTGGGAAAGCGACGCGACACATCCGTACATGACGGCGTATGTGGTTTATGGTCTCGCATTGGCGAAACAATCGGGCCAACAAGTGAGCGAGGACATGTTGACGCGCGGCGCGAACAATCTGGCGCGGCAATTGGCGCAGGCCAAGCTCACCCAAAAAGAAATTTTTGGTTTGGGAAACGGCGAGCAAAATTCATACGAATATATTGATGCGACCACGCAGGCCTACATGTTGTATGCGTTGCAAACCGCGCAAAAGGCCGGCGTGAAAGTTGAGACCGCGCTCGACGAGCAGTTGGTGAAGCTGCAAAAAGTCCAGACCAATGATTACGCGCGCGCGCTGCTGGCGATGGTTTCACATAGCCAGAATAAAACCGATCTGGCGAATCAGCTCGCGACGCAGATTGAAAACAGTTGCATTGAAAGCGGCAGCCTGTGCTCGTGGGGCGGCAAGACGTGGCATTACAACTGGCAGGATGATTTTGTCGAGACCACGGCGTTTGCGGTAAAATCGCTGGTGCAGGTGAAATACGGCAGCAGCCGCATCAACAGCGGCATTCATTATTTGCTCATGCAAAAACGCGGCAATTCGTGGCGCTCGACGAAAGACACAGCGATGATTATTTTTGCCCTCGTCGATTATCTAGAGAAGAGCAAGGAGCTGGAGCCGAATTACAAAGTGAAAATTTATCTCAACGACAAGCTTGTTTTTGAAAAACAAATGACGAAGAACGAAGCGCTGATGCCCGAGCAGTCGGTTCGAATCAACGGCGGCAGTTTGCGGCTTGGCGACAATCGCATTCGCATTGAAAAGGACGGGCCGGGAAAATTCTACAGCACGTTTCGCAGCGTGTATTATGCCGCCGGTGAAAATCTCAAAGCGAGTACGGCCGGCTTCGGCGTGAAGCGCGAATATTTCAAGCTCTCGCGGCAGCAAACTTCCGAGGGCATGCAATATGCGAAAACGCCATTTAACGGCGTGCTGCGTTCCGGCGATGAAATGCTGGTGAAAATCAGCGTCGCCTCGAACGCGGATTACGAATATTTTATGCTCGAAGATCCGCTTCCTGCGGGCGCGGAAGTTATTAAGGATGAAAGCGGCTACAATATTATCGATGAATCCAATTATCGCGGCCAGAGCGAAGGTGATTACAGCCGCAGATACAGCGCGCGGTATGCGGCGAAAGAGATTCGTGACGAGAAAGTCGCTTTCTTTGCCACGCGCATTTCGGCAGGCCGGCACGAGTTCACGTATTTACTCCGCGCGCAAATTCCCGGCGATTACCATGTGATGCCGACGATTGCAACTTTGATGTATTACCCGGAGTATCAGGGGAATGGGAATGAGACGCGGGTGAGGATTGTGGAGTGAATTGTTTTCTTGTTGTGCGTTCCCGATTGTCGGTAAATGTGTCGATCGCTTTAAAATTGGCATTGCTTTTTGTGGATGGATGCATTATCTTGACGATGTCAAAAGGGAGGTGAGGCGTTGCCATATCGTATCGAATATTCTCCAGAAGCTGAGAACCATCTGCACGTATTAACCGCGCGCCAGCAGGCCATCATTCTGGACGGCGTGGACAAACAGTTGCCCTATGAACCGACCGTAGAAACTCGGAATCGTAAACCCATGCGGCCGAACTCGATAGCGCCGTGGGAACTTCGCATTGGCGACTTTCGGGTATACTACGATGTCAAGGAAACGCCGGAATTAATGGTTTATATTCGTGCTGTCGGAATTAAAAAGCGCAACCAAGTATATATCGGAAAAGAGGCGATTGAGCTATGAGAACAATTGAAACGACCAGCGCCACTGGTTCACTCGTGGAGTATGCTCGAGATTTAAACGGCGAACCTATCATTTTAACCGATAGAGGCAAGCCGATCGCGGCTCTTCTGCCAATCGAAAACGCCGATATGGAAACGATCAGCCTCAGCGCCAATCCTAAATTCCTCGCCATTATCGAACGTTCGCGCGCAAGACAAGAAGCGGAAGGCGGGATTTCCAGCGACGAGATGCGTCGGCGGCTGGGATTGAAACGAGCGCCGCGCCGCAAAACAACGAAGCGTTTGTCGCGACGCGCGCGTTAATGAAAACACGGAGATTTTATCATGTCACAAACAACGATCGAATTGCCCGAGCCACCCATTAACGCGCCGCCGATTGAACATTGGATCGACGACTACTTTGACCGCCTGACGCCGATTTTGAAAACCGCGATGCAAGACACCTATCGCCAGTGGCTGGATCGGAGCCTCGAAACACCGGCGGGAAAAAATCCTTTTGAGATGCCGTTTGAGGAATATGACAAATTATCTGAAGTTGAGCAAGATGAAATAAGCTGGCAGGCGTTTTCCAGCAAGAAACCATGGATTGACGAACAATTGCACAAATACCGCGCGGAATGGATTGTCGTTATTGGCGGCAAAGTCGAGGCGTTCTCTTCCACCCTTGAGGATGTGCCCATGAAAAATGAAATAAGAAAAATGGGGATGGAAACGAGACTTGTGCCGTTTTTGTTCATTCGAGAACCTCGCATCGAAGAGAGCGCCTCGGAACTTACCGCCCATTCGCAATGGGCCGAGCTTGATGATGAAGATTTCTATCCTACTTTAGAAATATTTATTGGCCCTGTGGACGATGATAAACAGCAACTGCCAAGTACCGGTGTCCGACTGGCGGCTGACCTTGATACCGGTTCGCCGAGTATCATCGTTCGTGGCATCGATATAGAGCAATTGGGATTACGTTTAAAAGATTACAAAAATACCTGGGCCTCACATCTTGGCAAGCGCTATCGCTACGTGACACCCAAAGTACAAATTGCCATCCAATCTGAATCCCGAGGATTAAAAAGCGGAGCCTTTCACCTGCGTGCTGTGCATGATTGGTCAACCGGCCCATTTGTTCTCATCAATCCCAACCGCGCCGCCTTAGTGGGGAGAAATCTCCTGCTACAACTCGGTCTCGATGTTTTGTTAAAAGGGACCGAAAGGAAAACGATTGTCATGTGATTTAATTGCCATCATCACAATTCCCTGGATTTCCTGCGACAAAAATCTTGACTTTCTTGGTTCAGTTTGATATATTGTAGAATCACGAAAAGTCCGCCGAAGTGGTGAAACTGGTAAACGCGCTGCGTTCAGGGCGCAGTGGGCGTATGCCCTTGGGGGTTCGAGTCCCCCCTTCGGCACGAGAAAGCCAGAACTAACAATTCTGGCTTTTCTTTTGGAAAGATAAAACTTTATATCCGGACGATTCGATAAATCCGGATACTGAAAACTTCAGTATGCCAAAGTCGGAAGAAAAACAGATTGCGCACAATCGCAAAGCCCGGCATAATTATGAATTGCTGGAAAAGTATGAAACGGGCATTGTGCTCGCGGGCACCGAAGTCAAAAGCCTGCGCGACGGGCGCGTGAATTTTAAAGACTCCTATGCCGCGCTGCGGAACAACGAAGTCTGGTTGTATGGCATGCACATCAGCCCGTATTCGCACGGCAATATCAACAATCACAATCCCGAGCGCGACCGCAAGCTGTTGTTGCACCGCAACGAGATTCGCCGGCTCATCGGCAAGACGAAAGAAACCGGCTTGACGCTGGTGCCGCTGCAGCTCTATTTCAAAAACGGCAAAGTCAAAGTCGAGCTGGCGCTGGCGAAGGGCAAAAAAGAATATGACAAACGCGAGGCGATTGCGAAACGCGAGGCCGATCGCGAAACGAAACGTCTCTTCAATGCGCGGCGCGCGCGGGTTTGATTCGTATGTACTGCGACTTTTAAGTCGCGAGTCTCAGCAGCGGTTATAAATTCACCAAAATGGAATCGCAACATAAATGTTGCGGTACAGGGCACAGGCTATGATGTCAAACCTTTACGACGAACTCTTACAGCGTGGTTTCATTCAGCAGGTTACTAATGAAGCCAACCTCCGCAAGAAACTTTCCGAAGAAAAAATCACCTGCTACATCGGTTTTGACCCGACCGCCGATAGCCTGCACGCCGGCAATTTAGTGCAAATCATGGCGCTGGCGTTGGCGCAGCGTTTCGGGCATAAACCGATTGCCATTTTAGGCAGCGGCACGACGATGATTGGCGATCCGAGCGGCAGAACCGAGTTGCGCAAAATGTTGACGCGCGAGCAGATCGTCGCCAACGGCGAAAAAATCAAACGGCAGCTCAGTCATTTTCTCGATTTCGACCCCGACCCTCCTTCTTCAAAAACACAAAAGGAAAGTCGGGGCGCGATGATGGTTGACAATGCCGATTGGCTGCTGGACTTGAATTACATCGAATTTCTGCGCGACATCGGACGGCATTTCAGCGTCAATCGCATGTTGGCGGCGGAAGCCTATAAGGCGCGCCTGGAAACCGGCCTCTCTTTTATTGAATTCAATTATCAAATCCTGCAGGCGTATGATTATTTGATGCTGCACCGGCGCTACGGCTGCACGCTGCAAATCGGCGGCAACGATCAGTGGGGAAATATTCTGGCCGGCGTGGATTTGATTCGCCGTTTGGAAAGCGTCGAAGTCGAAGCGCTGACGACGCCGTTGATCACGACGGCCGACGGCAGGAAAATGGGCAAAACCGCCGCCGGCGCGGTTTGGCTGGCCGCGGAAAAATTTTCGCCGTACGATTTTTATCAATATTGGGTGAATGTCGATGATCGCGATGTCGGGCGCTTTCTCAGGTATTTTACTTTTCTTTCGCTGGAAGAAATTAAAACGCTCGAGACGCTGGAGGGAGCCGATTTACGGCAGGCCAAAGCGATGCTGGCTTTTGAAGTGACCAAAAACGTGCACGGCGAAGACGCCGCGCGACAGGCGCGCGAAGCGGCGCAGGCGTTGTTTGGCCATGGCACGGGTGCGGAAAGCGTGCCGCAAATCAACTTGCCGAAACAGAATTTTCAGCCGGACATGGGCGTGGTTGATTTGTTTGTCACCGCTGGCCTGGCAAACTCAAAAAGCGAGGCGCGCCGCCTGATATCACAGGGTGGGGCTTATGTCAATCAGCGGCGCATTCAGGCGATTGAAGAAAAAGTTGATTTGAGCGATATTCAGGATGGAGCGCTGTTGTTGCGGGCGGGCAAAAAAAGATATCAAAAGATCATGGTCACAGAAAATTAACTTCACCAGCCCGCGCTCTTCACCGGCCGCCATGATTACCGCCGTTAATTGTTTTGCGGTTTTGCCGTCGCGCCGGCAATGTCTTTATCGAGCGTTCTAAACGTCTTTATGCGCGTAACTTTGAAATCATGCTCGTTCACATAGACTTCTTTTAATTTGCCGTTTGGCGTTTCAATCTGAAAACGATAAAACCAGTTCCCGCCTTCGTGTCGCAGCCGCCAGCGCATAATGTCCCCGGCAACCGCGGCCTTCGCGGCAAGCTCCGCCCGTTTTTTGGAGAGCAGCCGCGCCTGTAGCCGCGCGCGCCCATTTTCAGTATCGACAATCATGGTATCCACAAGGCCGGTGTAGCTATCAACGATGGTCTTGCAAAGCGTGTCCCCCTGCATGACATAAACTTCGTAAACGGTCTTGTCCGCATCCACTCGCCGTTCGATAAATTCGACTCGCCCGGAAACCGCTTTGGCCATGGCAATCTGGCCGGCGCGGTCTTCGCCAATTAATTTGCGATTTTCATTTTGCGCCATCCCTGACTCCCAAAACCCTGCAGCCAGAATGCTCAACAGCATAAGAGTAGGTTTCATACGCTCCTTCGTAAGATAGATTGCTGCGGAGACGGTGATTTGGTTTTGCGGCGTGACTGATGACGCCTCGCAGAGAATATAAACGCGGTGGGGCAACTTTGCGGAAAAATTATGACAACAGGCAAAACAGTTTTACGAAAATTTAAAATCGGCTTCGGCGTGGGGGTTTTGCAGCTTGCGCAGATCCAGCGGCGTGTTTAAATTGAACAGCATTTGCGGCGCCGTCGGCGAAATCATATGAAACGGTAATTTTGCCAGAACCGCGTGCACGCGGCGTTCCTGCTTTTGCAGAGCGGTTTCAACGATCGGCAACGCGGCCTTCGACCATAGCGCGCAGAGCGGTTGCAGACCCTCAGACGTCTCGGGTAAAATAACCTGCGCGGTGCGTGGGGCGGTGAGAATTTCCTTGATGACGGAAGATTGTAAAGAAGGAAAATCACAGGCGAGAAAAAAATTCCACTCCTGCGGCGAATGATGCAGCCCCGCGTGAATTCCCGCCAGCGGCCCGCAGCCGGGATAATGATCGGGCAACGTGGGCAACGCGAGGTGGGCGTATTCGGCGGGAGAGTTGGTGATGAGAAAAATTTGCGACGTTGGCGGAATAGCGGCGATAACGCGTTCGATGATCGATTTGCCGTCAATAACAAAAAGAGCTTTATTCCGGCCGAAGCGGTGGCTTTGGCCGCCGGCTAAAATATAAAAATGCATCTCTCAAACTTAATGAAAGATCGTTTGCTTTTTGGGGCCATCAAAAGTCACCTTACATTGGTTCAAAACTTCGCGCCCCAAGAGGCGTTCCGGTTCGGAAGTTGGCTCCACAATCGCTTTAAAACTCTTAACGCCAATTTCAACTTTGGCAATATAAAATACGCTTTGCCGACTTCCTCCACCAAAGCTGCGCGAGGTGCCTTTAAGATATGGAAATTGAATCAGTCCGAGCGTTTCACAATCTTTATTGGGTAAGCACGAAAAATCAGAACCCGTATCCGGAATGATATCGTCCCACGTTTGATTCTTGCTAAAAGCCGGGTTGAAAAAATTCGCACTCATTCTCGGTAGAGCTGTCGGAGTGTAATTATCGTCGTAATGAAATTTCCGCCGTCTTTTTCGCACGATGATTTTTTCTTCATCTCCAACCTTGTTGGCATAGGCATATCCATCCTCGCGTATGGCTTCGTCAATAATTGAAACCGGATCATCTCCAACGGCGACAACGCGGCCCTTATGAACTGCTACCCATTTTTTAGGATACTTCATCAGAAGATCGGGCCGCATTTTCCAATAGGATTCTTCATCAGCTTTAAAACCGGCTTGAACTACGGTTAATTCATTGTTGTTCATAAATCTTCCTTCCATGAAAAGGCGGCGCTTGCGATAACTTCCATTTTCAAAAAAAGTAAACTGTAAGACTAAATTATCAACTTTAGCGATCAAACGCAAGCGCTATAACAATCAAGGCGATTTCTCCAGAACAGAATCGGTTAATGAAACAGCAGACACAATCTCCACCACCGCATTATAATCCGGGATGCCGCACGCCGGATCAACGACGCCGCGGCGGATGAGATGATTGCCTTCCGGCCAATGCACTTGCAGATTGCCGGGGCGAATCGCTACGATTTTGACGCGGCCATGAAATTCACCCAGATCATTTTTGAGCGTAATCGGCGCGCCCTCGAGCAAGCCCAGTTCCTTTGCATCTTCCGGACTCATGAACACATCGTCGCGGCGGCTGCCGGTGAGCGGGTCGTATTCGGATTGCACCATTGAATTAAATTGCTTGCCGCGCCGCGTCGTCACGTTAAATTGCCCGCGCGATAGTTGCGTTTCCGCTGGCGTCAGCGCCGCGAAGTGAGCTTTCGTATTCGGCGTCTTAAAATGCGGCCCGTCGCAAAGCCGCATGCCGCCCCACTGCACGGCGTCGCCCTGCTTTTTGAGATATTGAATGCCGACGTAAAACGGCACGGCCTTCGCAATCTCGTCGCGAATCTGTTTGGCGTTTTCAAAATGAATTTGCGAGCTCCGCTCCGGATAAGCCTGTTGCGCCAATTCCATAAAAATTTCCCACTCGGATTTTGCCTCGCCGATGCGCCGGCCCGGAATTTCCGGAGAAAAATAAATCATGCGCTCCGTCGAAGTTTCCGTGCCTCCTCCCTGCTGTTCGTATCGCGTCCGGGCCGGCAATAAGACGACGGTGTCGGTCGGATCAACGAACATCTGCGGCGAGAGCACAATATCCTGATGCACCCGCAACGGCACGCGTTGCAGCGCCTCGCGCACAAAATCCGGCTCCGGCAAAGTCTCGAGAAAATTGCCGCCGGCCGAATAGAGCAAATCAATTTTCCCTTCATGGGCGGCGTTGATCATTTCCACGGCGTTCAAACCTTTCGTCGCCGGCACGGAGAAGCCCCACAACTTCTCAAAATGTTTGGCGTTTTCTGCAGTCACGGGCATACCGCCGGGAAATTGATTCGGCGCGCAGCCGACTTCGGCGCCGCCCTGAACGCCGCTGTGGCCGCGAATGGCCATGAGGCCGCAGCGGGGGCGGCCGATGAAACCGCGGCCGAGGCAGAGATTGATAATGGCTTTCACATTATCGACGCCGTTGGCGTGTTGCGTAATGCCCATGCTCCAAATGAAAATGCCGCTTTGCGCTTTCGCCAACATCTCCGCGCAGCGCAACATTTCCTGACGGGAAGCGCCGGAAGATTTTTCCAACATTTCCCACGACTGCTGCGCGAGTATCTGCTTTAATTCATCAAAACCGGCGCAATGCTCGCGAATGAATGACGCCTCAATCCAATCGCGTTCGAGCAGCGTTTTGACGACGCCGTTCAAAAACGCGATATCGCCGCCAATGTGAATTTGAAAAAACGCGTCAGCGAGTTTGGTGCCGAACATCGCGCTCTCGAAAACCGATGGCACCCAGTAACGCTCCAGCCCCGGCTCGCGATAGGGATTGATCACGATGATTTTCGTGCCCTGTTTTTTGGCATAATACATGTATTTCGTCGTGACCGGCTGGTTGTTAGGCGTGTCGCTGCCGATGAAAACGAGCAAATCCGAGCCGAGCCAATCCTGATAGGAGCAGGTCGAAGCGGAGACGCCGAGCATTTGTTTGAGCGCGACGGTGCTGGGCGCGTGACAAAGGCGCGCCGAGTTATCGATATTATTGGTGCCGAGAAACCGCGCCACTTTTTGCGCGACGTAATAAACTTCGTTAGTGAGTCCGCGCGAGGTCAGATAAAACGCGAGGCGATTCGGATCAGCCTGCCGAATGCGATCGGCAATGACGCGATACGCTTCATCCCAACTCACACGCTTGAAGCCATATTCGCCTTTTTTTATGATCGCGGGATATGGCAGGCGACCGAGTTCTCGCAGTTCTTTCGCATTTTTTTTCGCCAGCACGGAGGGCTCTTCCAGCAATCGCATATCGAGCGCCGAGACGGTATTCAGACGCAAAAGATTGAGCCGCACCATGCACAAATGCACGCCTTTCATCGTGAAGTCACGAACGCCGGTCGTGCCCAGCGCGCAGCCGTCGCAAACGCCGCGCGTGAGAATGCGCCACGCATACGGCAACTGATCGCGGTTCTCCCACGCGACTTTCAGCATCTCCAAATAATGATTCGGCTTCACCTGGCCAAGCCCGTTGGGAATCAGCGAGACCCACGAGGAAGGATTCCAAAATTTTAGAGGCATACACTCGTCTTTCTCTGCGTCGGAATTGAATAAAAATTTTTCAGCCATTTGAACTGATGAAAAGATACTCAGGCGCGAGGAGAATGTCAAGTGGGAAGCAGAACGGGACTTCGCCATTCCAACCATTCGCACACTTGCAATGACAGCCTGCGGCGCGACATCGTCGGATTCGCATCACTCAAAACCTGAATGCGGGCGATCAGTTCAGGCGTAAATTGTTGACCCTCGCGGCTCACACCCCCAATATACCAATTTTTTTCCTCTGTGTTCAGTAAAAACTTATGGGACACGTTCACGTCACTGAGGGATTACCGGCGTTTTATTTCCCGAAAAAGAAATGCCAACCACAAAATTGCGCGGCAATCCGGGCTCGAGATAAAGCGGCACCCCGCCGACAATATCCGGGTTGATGAAGGCCGAAGCCGCATATTTTTTGCCGGTGAGGTTGTTGACGCCGACGAAACCGTGCACGTTGAAATTATCGCTGAGGCGCACAGGCTTCTCAAGTCCGACGGTCAGGTTCATAATGGTGTAAGCCGGCACGCTCGTCACGTTTCCATCATCGACAAAATACTCGCCGATGCCTTGCCAATCGATTTCCACATACGCGCTGCCCAATTTCGGCGGCGCAAAACGCAGGCCGGCGGCGTAAAAGGCTTTCGGCACGCCGGCGACTTCGTTGTCACGGTAATCGGCAAATTTTCCTGGCCGTTTGTAATGCACCGAATCGACTTTATATTCCAAATATTTGTTGCTGGAAAAAGTTAAAGCGGTGCGTAGCGACAGGCCGAAATCAAAGCGGCCATTGGCGCCAATCTCGACGCCTTGTCGTCGCGTTTCACCGGCGGTGAAATAAAACCGGCCGCCGCGATACGGAATGATGTCATCTTTAATGCTGATGCGATAAATCGCCAGATCATAAGAAAGCGAACGCAGAAATTTGTTTCCCGCCGGGGCAAAAATTTGCTTCATGCCGATTTCAAATGTTGTCGAGCGAATTGGCTCCAGCAACGGATTGATCAAGTACACGCGATCCTGGCCGAATGTCGAAATCGGGTCGGTTTCATTGCCGGCCGGCACCTCGATGCCTTTGCCAAAATTGGCGTACAGACTGTGCGCCGGCGACAATTGATAATTGAGACCGGCCTTGGGCGTCCAACCCGAAAATGATTTTCGCCCCTGCAGGCCGGGATTGATGAAATCTTCGCTATGATAAGTCACATCGTTGTAACGCGCGCCGAGCACCAAATTCAGCGCGCTGTTGAGATTCAGCTCTTCCTGAATAAACGCGCCAAACGTATTCGCGCCCTCGCGCTTGTTTTGTTGCAGCGTCGTGCCGCGCTCATTCGCCGGCGACAGCGAGTAAAACAAAATGGCGCCGTCCTGATACGCTTCGTCCACGCCAATTTGCAGTTTGCTGCGCACCGACGCTGAGAGCGCATGCGTAAAACGATAAAGCAGGTTGCTGCCGACATGATAACGCGTGAAATCGCGAAACGTGCCGCGTTCCGAGCGCTGCAAAAATTTCGGCTCGACAAAAGCCATCGCGGCAAAACCGTGCGCGTCATTGAGATCATGATCGAGCGTGAGGCCGATACGCGCCAAACGATTGTGGCGCCTCTCGCTGCGGCTCAGATAAGTTCCATTCGCCTGCTCCGGGCCTGCGTCGAACTGTGCCTGCGACAGCGGGCCGGGAATAAAAAATTTATTTTGCGTGCCGGCGAGATAAACACTGATCTTCGTGCGTTCGCTCGGTGTGGAAATGATGCTGGCGTTGAACAGTGTTCGCTCGCTGGAAGAGTTGGCGCGCCAACCATCGAACGACGTGTTCGTCAGGGACAACGCCAGTTTGCTGCTTCCCATGTTGGTTCCGGTTTGCACGCCGTATCGCCGCAGGCCGAAACTGCCGCTCGCTATTTGCGGCGACAGAAAAGCCTCGTCAAACGCCGGCACCGACGAGATGTTGATCACGCCGCCGGCGGCATTGCCCCAAACCGCGGAAGCGTTCGAGCGAATCACTTCAATGCTGTGTGCGGAAGCGAGATCGATAAAATCGAAGGAGGTTCTGCCATCCGGCTCGGTTTCCGGCGTGCCGTCGAGCAACACGCGAATGCCGCGCGAGGTGCCGGCATTGGAGCGGTCGCCGGCGCCGCGCGCGCCGAAGCCGCGAATGGTGATGCGAATGTCCTGATTGCCGAAACGCGATTGCGCCAATACCCCGGGAACGAATTTGAGCGCATCGTCCAAACCATAACCACGCACGTTTTGCAAATCACTGGCATTCAGAATGCTGATCGCGAGCGGCACTTTGATGGCCTGCTCGGCGTAACGCAGCGCCGTCACGGTGACGGGCCGCAATTCATATTTGGCGCTATCAGCGTTCTGCGCCCCTGCTGCTGAGGCGGCGCCAAATAGAATCGCCAATATCAGATTTTTCCAATGATGCCTGGCTGTGTACATACAGTTTTCTCCTTGCCGAAGGTTAAGTTTTCGAAATGGAAAAGCGAGCCACCGGCATATCCGGTGGCATACTTCCAAGTAATATGTCATTCTGTAAGAATCTTTTTCAGCACAAGCACTGGGCTCGACACAAAAAAGATCCTTCCAGGATGACAGTGAGGTGTTACCTGGCGAATGCACTCCCAATCGGGAGAGAACGCTGGGTTGGTAGAAAAAGGATGTGTGAAAACTTACGCTTCAGGCGGAGGCGTCGGAGGCGGGCCGATCCAGATTTTTAATCCGAACCGGTCGGCGGTTAATTTAACTTCTTCCGCAGAATCGAGAAAAGGGAAATCCTGATGATTACTCAAAAACAAGGAGCCAAACAATTGCAAAATTCGTTCGAGTTTTTGTTGCCGCGCCGGATTTTGGTTCATGTCACGTTTGACGGATTCGTCAAGATTGGCAAAAAGCTGCGTCTCTTTTTCGTCGGCAAGGCAGTAATACCAAATAGTGTCGCCATGCGTTTCCTGACGGGTGACATCGTACATGACGCCGTTATAACGAAACTCCCCTTCATGAATATGCTGGAGCGAGCGAGGTTTTCCTGCCGACGTATTTGGTATTTTAAACAGTACGAGCTCATCTTCCGGCACCCCGGCTTTGATTTGCTGCTTGATTTCCTGCCGGATTTCATGCTGTTGAAGCTTGAAGACAAAAAAATAGCCCCCTGCCTGCAGCAGCATGAAAAAAAGCAGTGAAATGGCTACGGCGCGTCGCATACTGTTACACAGTAAAGTTGAAGGCCACAAATTTCATATCACCAACGGATAAAAAGCGGCCAACGGATTTTAATTTCAAATCCGTTGGGCAATTTTTAAATTCGGAGCTCCGGTTTTTTTCATGTTTGAAAATCCAGCGTAAACAATTTATCAGAAAATCTCTTTATCGCAAGTTTTATTTTTTCTTTGCCATCTTTAGTCGGAGCTTTCACCGACCTGGGTAAATGTTTCGCGATCGGATCGTTGAGGCTCACCTCGCCGCGCTCGGCCATGCCCTGCAATAGAATGGAAGTAAAAACTTTGGTGATGGAACCGATTTCATAAACCGTGTTGCCATCCGGCTCTTGTTTTTTTTCTGGCTGAGCTTGCCGTAACCAACAACGTGGCTGCCGTTTTTGTCGATCAGGCCCACGACGATGCCGACGCTCTTTTTGTTTTTATCAATGCGCTCCTGGAGAATCTGGCGGATTTGTGTTGCGGTGGGAGTTTCTTGTGCGACGAAAACCGCCGGCGATAGCCAAAATAAAACTAGAATGAGGTAACGTGTCGCGCGTTTATTCATGGGTATTCTCCGGTTTATGTTTCTGCAATTCAATCTTATCCGTTTTTCTCAATTATTTTGACTTATATTTTTATCGGCATCAAGTGTGTTCTTGCCGGAATCGCCGCGCAGATACACCGTGCGAATCGGAAACGGAATTTCGATGCCGGCGTCGCGGAAACGTTTGAAGAGGCGCCGGCGCAATTCATGTTGCGCCGGAAACTGCTGCTCGAAATCCTGCACTTCAAAATAAAGCGTGAAATCAAGCGACGAATCGCCGAAGCCGGGAATGAAGCGTACGACCGGTTGCAATGGCGTGAGCAAATCCGGCCGCTCGCGGGAGACCGCCTGCGCTTCTTCAACTAAAATATTTTGAATCACCTCAGGATCGCTGTCATAGCTCACGCTGATTGGCAGCCGGGCGATCATTTTCTTTTCGGGCAGATGATAATTGGTGACAATCGCCTGCGCCAGTTTCGCGTTGGGAACGACGATCAAATTATTTGCCGCGGTTTTGACCGTCGTGCTGCGCCAGGTGATGTCGGCGATATAACCTTCTTCGCCGCTATCCAGCTTGACATAATCACCGGGGCGAATGTGGCCGGCGAGACTGACATAAAAACCCGCGAAAAGATTGGACAGTGTATCCTGCAGGGCGAGCGCCACGGCGATCCCGCCGACGCCGAGCGCAGTGAGAATCGGCGCGATCGACAACCCGAACTGATTCAGGATGATTAAAAAGCCGATGGTAAAAATAGCGATGCGCGCCAAATTTTGTGTGAGGCTCGTCATCGGCAATGCGCCCTGCATGCGGTTGCCGTAATACTTGATCAAATTGCCCGCCAATCGCGACGCGACAATGGTCAGCGAGCTGATCCAGAGAATGAGCAGCGTCTTGCTGATTTTCGCCGCGGCGCTGTCGCGCAATTCGAATAATTGCGTCGCCACAAAGATCCCCAGCATCAGCACCCAAATCATAAACGGCCCGCTGAAGGCGTGAATCACAATGTCATCGGCCTGCGTTTTGGTGTTGACCGCCCAGCGGCGCAGCGTGCGAAACAGCAGCCGTCGGGTGACGTAGCCGGCCAGCAAAATCACGATCAGAACGACGAAGGGGATGATCAACTTCGTCGAATTGTACTGCAGAAATTTTTGAATCGCCTCCATGCAAACGGCTTCTCCTGTTAGGGCAAAACTATTTGATTTTGTTTTTTACTCGGCATTTGCATTTTAAATTGTTTTGCCCATAATGGTTTTGCCTTCAAAAGCTCTTCGCGGTCATGTTAGTTTTTTCCGGAGTAATATAAAAGATACAGCGGTTTGAGCAAAAAGTCAACTCGCAATTATTATAACTCTTCTTGAAATTGAGACAATTCTTTAGTAAATTGCTTTTGCGTTAATCTGCCGCGTTTAAAAATTGTGCAACGTTTTAACGCGGCTATCTTCTATTATATAAAGCAACGCCAAACTTTAACCGGCGACATTTAAAGCTCGCATAAAAAATTGCCGACGCAGGAGTAAATATGTCAGAACAACCGAAGCAACGCATGAAATCCTATGAAATGATACCGGATCGCATTAAGAAGCGCTATCTCGATTTTTATGACGAACTCTATCATCCCGAACGCAGCGCCATCGATCTCAAAACCAAAGAGCTGATCGCCATCGCCGCTTCCGTCGCGGTGGATTGCAAAGGCTGCTTTCGCGGCCACGTGCTCAAAGCCGTGCGCGCCGGCGCGACGCAGGAAGAAGTCGGCGAGGCCATCGCCATTGCCATCGCCATCAGCGGCGCGGCGATCGTGGATCGCACTGATATTGTGAATGAGCAATACGATCTCGTGCAATCATTGTGGGGCAAAGACAGGAAGAATGGCGTCAACGGCAATGAAAATGAAACCACGCCGTGACGGCATCAAGGCGTTTATTTTGGTGATGCGCCTCCTAAAGACTTTCAGCGAAGCTCGGTGTATGTCAGTGCTCTTTCAGCGAAAAAACTCCCCTGAAGGTTCATTAAACCCACCGAGCATTGTCTAAAATAAATTTAATCGCCTCCGCTTTTTCTTCTTAAAACCTAAATTGAGCGATTCATACGATAAATCTCACTCGTTGGTAATGCAATCAAACTCGAATCGCTCAACTTAGGTAAATTTTATTTGGCCTCACCTTTTTATCTTTAGCCTCGTACCATCCTTGCCGGTTTTAAAACTTTTTTGTAATCCCTCACTTACGGGTGGACTGACCGGTCACTAAACGATAATTTCCAACTAATTTAAGTGACCGGTCAGTTTTCTCCACCAACATCTGAGCTGATCGTGTCCCATAAATATTTCACTGGACACAGACCGAAAAATTTCTTATCTTCTAGGCGTGACGATCTCGAATCAACAGTTCACGCCGGAGATCCTCGCGCATATCCAGGCCCTGAGCGACGCCAATCCGGGCTGGTCACGACGAAAACTGTCGATGCAAGTGTGCGAATGGTTGGAATGGCGTAGCCCGAACGGCAAACTCAAAGACATGAGTTGTCGGGTTGCACTTTTGGAACTCGAACGCGC
>Ga0247727_10004178_pt1 | contig 30898 bp, 34 predicted proteins | sample WisWelCaveWW1625_FD_202498 | JGI IMG/M metagenome (GOLD analysis project Ga0247727, IMG submission 202498) | Biofilm microbial communities from Wishing Well Cave, Virginia, United States - WW16-25 | ecosystem: Environmental > Aquatic > Deep subsurface > Groundwater > Cave microbial mat | place... | reverse complement strand
AGGGGAAACATCCGGACAATCAACGCCCAGGGGAAACATACGGACAATCAACGCCCAGGGGAAACATACGGACAATCAACGCCCAGGGGAAACATACGGACAAGCGACGCTCAGGGGAAACATACGGACAATCAACGCCCAGGGGAAACAAACGGACTATCAACGCCCAGGGGGGAAACATACGGACAATCAGCTCCGAAGAATAGTCTGCCTGTAAAAACAAGAAAGGGGACCGTTTCCGATCCCCTTTCCAACAACAAACCAAAAACCCTCCGTTCGATTCACGATTCCAACCTGCGGACCTCTCCGCCAAGAAGGTTGTTGCACCGAGGGCGCAACTATCGGAGGATTATCTTCAATCCCTCTTTCAACTTTGCATCTGGATCATTCATATAGTTCATTTTCATCAATGACTTCAGCCGAAGCCCTTCCTGCTGCGAAATTTCACGGAGTGTTGTTTCGCGTGTGCAGACAAATACAGTATAACCACGGCTCGCCTTCATTTTCTTTGGATCGAGGTAAATCACTTCGCCAGTGTGCAAAACATCACGCTGGCCTAAGTCGTTGTAGCGGTAGAGCTGCCACAAACCCAGATTAAACTCATTGGCTATTCTGTAGTAGGTGTCGCCAGGCTTCACCACAATGTAACGCACATCCCACTTGTTTTTAATCACCTCGTGGCTAGCTGCCGTCAGCTCATTATTTGCTTCCTTTTCGTCGTGATCAGGATCTTTGATTTTTGACTCACTGCCTGTACTGGCTGGAATTGCACTCAGCTCATCCTCGCTCCGATCCGGGGCTTTGTTTTTGTCCCAGGCGCTTAGGTCGTGACGTTCGATGATGTCGATGAGCAGGTCGGCATATTGCGGATTGGTTGCATACCCTGATTTCTTAAGTCCCTTCGCCCAACCCCGGTAATCGGTCAGTTTCAAATCGAACAGTTCGGCGTACCGCGAACGGGACGTAAGAAAAAGCGAATGGTCGTCGTAGGACTGTGAGGCGTTGTCGTAACTGCGGAAACATTCGTTGCGGACATCGTCATCCATATAAAACCGTTCTCCTTCCCAGTTCACGTGGCATTTGATGCCGAAATGATTGTTGGCAGTTGTGGCAAGTTCGCTGGTTCCACTGGCCGATTCAAGAATTCCCTGTGCCAGTGTAATGCTGGCTGGAATGGAAAATTCGCGCATTTGTTCCACGGCCGTCTTGTTCCAGAACTCAATATAACTTTCAGTATTTTGTCCGGCTTTTGATTCCATCTCACCGAGCAGCACAGCGCAGAATAGCGCAAAATAAGGTTTCATCGTCAAAAGGTTTTTAGTTTGTAGGTAGGGAGTGTTACGGGGCGGGATGTTTACGGGTTACAAAAATCGTGTGAATCTGGCCCGTTGGCTTGTGTCAATAACGCCAGAAGGCCTTGTCGTTACAAGGCTTTTCGAAATATTAAACTAACCCGAACTTTCCTTGTAAAAGGCCAGTGCGAAGAAGATTGTTGCGAGGATTCCGCCTGCCTGAGCCGGCCAGATCATACAATTTAAAGCCAGGACAAGAAACAAAAGTGAAGTGGCACTACTGATCAGCATTGCCATTTTTCTCAGTGAATGACTCGCAGCGGTACTTCGAAAAATCATTAGGTTATAAATACCGATGGTGAACAGGCTCACGACCATCCACAAACTGAAACCCGAGGTGATCGACAACACCCTTTGTTTTCCTAAAAATCCCCAATTGACTTCGTAATTCGCCAATTGTGAAAGCATATCGGCCGGATTTAGTTTTACGTAATCCGCGCCAGTCATCCACCAGGAAATATCAACGACGACAAAATGACCGGTGGCGCCGACAAAGAATGAAACCGACCCGAGCAAACACCACAGGTTCCTTCCGGTACCATTCATCTTCTCAATCATCCACCAAATTTAACGACACTTTTTGGAGATTGTCCGTTTGGTTTTGTAAATTTAGGATCTGAATTTCCAATGTAAAATGAACCGCTGCCTGCTGTTATGTTGCCTGACAGGGCTTCTGCTCACGTCCTGCAGCATCGGAAACAAATCGTTCCTTCATCGGAAATACCTCCACCTACATTCTGCTTCGTCGTTTAGCCCGGAAAACGAGCCTGATTCCTCTACCGCCGTAACAGTGAAGGATGACTCGGATCAGGCCTGTGATACATTGGTCACAAAGGACGAGCAGATTCGCCTGGTTACCATTATCAGCGAAACCGATGAGTTTCTACGCTTTTCGGATTGCCCGGAAAGTCAGATTGTGTATGAAATTTCGATGAGTTCTGTAAATCACGTGGGGTATGCTTCAAACAGGGCCGAACAAGCGGGAAAAAAGGCTGGACTGGAAAGGAAAGCAGAGCGTGCATACGTCCTCGCCAAATATCCTCCGGGAACGCCGGAAAGAATACGGAACGACTACAAAACTAAATTTTATGGATTTCTGAACCCGGCCATAGGCTGCTGGACCTGGTCTGCTCTTATTTTTATTTTCGGGTTACTGATTCTCCTTGCGGAGGCTTTGGCCGTAAGCCTGTTTTGTTCAGTGTTTGCTGCCGGACTGGCGATTATCGGAATGATCCTGGGTTGTTGTGCTGCAGCCTTCAGACAAGCCAGGGCCGAAGAAATTATTGAACAGATTTCAAAACCCAAAGAGTAGTTATTGCCAGAAATCGGTTCTAGTCCGTACATTTACCTTCAATCCGTTCGGGTGATGAGGCTATACCGGTTGTTCTCTTTTTTGATATCCATTGCTCTTTTCGTTTCGTGTGGAACAGGCAAGAACTCTTTTCTTGATAGAAAATACCTCGATCTGAAATCAAAGAGCGTCTATGGCGAAACAACTCTGCAGCCTATACAAACTGCGAATGCACAGGATGACTCCAGAAATGCGACGACATCAAACGAGCAATACGGTCAAACCATCGTCAGCGAATTGACTTGCGACAGTATTTATTTTCGTGACGGCTTGGCTCGTGTTGCACGAATTGAAAAGGTTACGGAAAAGGAGGTGGTATACACCCCGTGCAATGGAGGCATTGAAAAAATAATAACTCCTGTCACGAATATCAAGCGGCTACTGTTTGCAAATGGCGATTTTATACTTTACTCCGAGCCTGAGGCGATAGTTGCGGCGAACGCCATCTACGGAAATTTTGACGACAATCTTTTCCGCCAAAACTTCGCCGAAAAACGGAAACTGCGCAAGGAACAAGTCAAAAAATACCCGAAAGGCACCGACGCAAGGCTGATGTCCGATTACAAACACAGGTTCAATAGCTGGCTTGGATTGGCCGGTGGTTTCTGGCTTCTTTCAGCGATCTGCTTTATTGTAAGTATGATCTTTCTTGCCGGAATTTCCTGGGAGGTGAGTTTGTTTCTTTCCTTCTTCGCCATTGGTGCGGTATTGCTTGGAATGATCGCCGGACTTATTTCAACTGGCTTTACGGAAAAAAGAGCGGCGAACAAAATCAAAAATCGGTGACTCGGCGAACGTTCAAAATTAAAGGCTTTTTGCGATTACTTCTTTTCGCAATACTCTTTTCTTCCTGCGGATCGGCCGACAACGCTTTTACCAAAAGGAAGTATCTCGACCTACGCAGTCACTCCGAAACGACCGTTGCAGAGAAATCATTGACTGCGATCGAAGAAAGCTCAATAAAGATGATTGCGGTTGAAACGAAACCAATCGATCTCTGTTCAAAAGTTGAAGAACAACCCGAGGCAGATGATTCACTTAACTGTGACACCCTCATCACAAAAACCGGTACCCGGATAGCCGCGATCATTCTCCAGGAAACCAACACCGTCGTAACTTACTCCCCGTGCGACGATGCGGAGCGTTCAATGGAAATTTCAGTGGACCAGCTCAGTGGGATTATTTATGATGCAGAACACCACATTATGAAGATTACCGGTGGCGGGAGTCGGGCAGAACGCAAGTATATCCTGGAATATTTTCAACTCGGCTCACCAGAATGGATTCGTGCCCTATACAAACAAAAATTCAACCGATTTCTGATTCTCGCAACCATCTTATGGATTACCTCTGTTTTATCGTTTATTGTCATCATTGCAATGTTGCACAATGATTTTCTCGTAGAATCCTTACCGTTTACTATGCTTTCTATTGCTTCTGCTATACTGGGAGGTACTTTCGGGGTGCGCTCCAGACATTATACCGAGACGAAAACCGAAGAAAAAATAAAGCCTTCGAAGGCAAATAAAAAATGAATACTATATTGAACGGTCCCTGGATAAATACAACTGTCTTTGCGGAAAAACGTGCAGCGAAAAAGCGGATTGATTTTGTCAAAGCCAAGACTACTGAGCAAAGCCCTCTATCACTCTAAAACAAGTTTTCCAAACAATTTGCCCGTTTGGGATTGATACCGGTAGAAGTACAATCCCTTACCACATTCTGAAAGATTAAGTATCGATCCATCGTTTGCGTTCAAACGTTGAATTATAACTCCACGTGCATCGAAAATGATCAAGTCATACATTTTGTCCGGGGCAAGAATCTGAAAAATTCCATCCGATGGATTGGGGAATAATTCCACAAAAGAGTGATCTTGAACATCGATCCCAACTGTAGAATCGACGGGACACGGCACCGGATCACCAGCGTTGAGGATAACCATATTGTCTCGACGAATGGTTCCGATCAGATCACCATCCCGGTACTCGTCAATTTGAACACCCATTACCGACACTTCAGAACATCCAATCGGTTCAACAGTAATGAAACCTGTAAGCGGATCTATCGTCATTCCGGATACACTAGTGAATGGATTTGTAAATGAAAATCCTGGCAAATACGGGATCAGATCAAAAGGAGTACAACTTGACGCGTGGGTATCGAAAGGGTTGTACAAGGAATAGACCAGAGAATCTCCATCTGCATCGGTTGCACTTTGATCATAACACGCCGAAGTATCACAACAAATGTAAAGCAGTGGCTCTGTATCCCAGGTTGGTGAACTGTTTCCTGAAAAGTCTGCATTATTAAAAGTGATTTCAAGACCTAACTGTTCCGTCATCGGACTAGCAGTATTCGTAATGGCAAAATTCCGGCAGCAGAGACTGTACTGAAGAGTCCACAAAAAACAGGGATCGAATGTCAGCGTGTCTTCGTAAACATATTTTTCGTACCCAATCACGCTTCCTGTATCGCAATTGGTGCTGGCCGGTCCGCACACCAGGTACATCGGAATTCCGATTGGATCAGTATTCTCAAGAGTACCATTTGCAACAACACCACCGCAAGAAATATCACGGCATCGGAATATGGTGAGGGAAGCAGCTGCCGGTACTCCTCCACATTCTCTGTAAACGGTCATTGTCACAACATAATCATTGCCGCTAATCCAACGGTAGGTCATATCGGCATAAGGAATATGGGTGGCCAGAGACCGAAAGACGGTCAAGCAAAGCAGAACAGAAAAAAAAGTTCTTTTCATTCAGTTATTCATTTCGCACTGGTAATAATACGAAAAAAAAAACAAATTTCAATGTATCGCGCCAATAACTACCTTTATTTGATCAAAAAAAACGTAATGGAAAACTCCCACTCCCTCCCCGTCCTAACCGCCGAAGAAGTCCGCGTTCTTGGCGCTTTGATGGAAAAAGGCAAAGTGACACCGGACAGTTACCCGCTGACACTGAACAGCACTCTGCTGGCCTGTAACCAAAAGACTTCACGGTATCCCGTTGTGGAATACGACGAAGAAACGGTTTCGATCGCATTGGACGGCCTCAAGCGCAAAGGGTTTGTCAGTCCGGACACAGGCGGCGGTAGCCGGGCCAATAAATACAAACACAACTTTCACCTGATGTTTCAATTGCCGCGAGGAGCCCAGGCCGCAATGACCTTGCTCTTTTTGCGCGGACCACTCACCGCCGGAGAAATCAATTCCAGCTCCGGACGTTTGTACGATTTCTCTTCGCTCGACGAAGTATACGATACGCTGAATGCGCTTATGGAATACGAACTGCCCCTGGTCTCAGAACTCGAACGCAGACCGGGACAGAAAGAGCGCCGTTTTGCACACAGGCTTTCCGGAGAAGTCACAGCCCCGTTTGATGAAGAGACAGCGAGTCCGGTGTCGGCACCAAAGAAATCCGCCATAGAAGAAAGACTTCAAAAAGTAGAGGACGAACTGGCCGAAGTAAAGACTAAACTTGAGGGATTGATTCAGGAGTTGAAGGGGTGATCTCGCTGTCCTCGGCTCCGCTCGGACAGCGAGTACATTCGGCTCCGCTCGGACAGAAGTCCAACCGTTGTCCGAGCGGAGCCGAGGACAACGAACGTCACAACTTTCCGGTCATCTTCAACAGCAAATGAAACAGGCAAATCGCCAGAATGACGCTGAAAATCGTGTTTCTCCTGGAGGAGTCCATCCCCACTCCCTTCCTCCCTATTGAGCTTTTTTCGAACAGGTATATCACCGAAAAGAAAAGGTTGTACCAAACGAACAGCATCAAAATATGCGGAAGCACTTCGAAGACAAATTCGCTCACCATCGTCCGGGTACTGCGGTAACGGTTTCCGGCAAGAATTTCAATCGAGAACGGAATCAGAACCACGGCTCCGAGAACAAGGTTGAGCCAGATCCGCAACTTTTCGATCGGCCAGATTTTCAACCCCACGGATTTCCGGTTACCGGAATCATCGACGATCTGTTCCTCTTCACTCATCGGCTAAAACCGCTTGGTGTAGCCGTGGCAATACGGTGTCCCGCCGCCATTGGTGTAGTAGTGTTCGTGGTAATCTTCTCCTTCCCAAAACGTGGTGGCCTTTGTGATTTTTGTGGCGACCGCCACACCCTTGGACTCAAGAATATCCTTCAGCTTTTCAGCCGTTTCCTTTTGCACATCGTTCAGATAAAAAACCTCGGTCCGGTATTGCGTTCCGATGTCGGGACCCTGACGGTTGACGTGCGTCGGGTCGTGGGTCTCAAAAAACAATTTACACAGCGTTTCGTAATCCGTTTTTGAAGGATCAAATACAACACGAACTGCTTCCGCGTGACCCGTGGTTCCTGAACAAACTTCTTTGTACGTTGGATTGGATTTGTTACCACCGATGTATCCAACCTGAGTTGAAATCACGCCCTCGGCTTTTTCAAAGAAATACTCCGTTCCCCAAAAACATCCCGACGCAAAAATGGCTGTATCCGTTTTGACGGCGTTCAGCTGGTCCTCCGTTACAAACGCCATAGAAATCGAATTCACACAATGCCGTGTGTTGTTTTTGGTATAGCCTTCACCTTTAAAGACGTGACCGAGGTGGCCCTTGCAGTTGTTGCAGACAATCTCTACACGATACCCATCGGCATCCGGAATTTCTTCGACTGAATTTCCGATGTACTGATCAAAGGCCGGCCATCCGGAACCGGAGTCAAACTTTGCATCCGATGTGAACAATTTTGCGTTACATCTTCGACACAGATAAAAGCCCTTGTCGTGGTTGTCGACATAAACACCTGCCCAGGGACTTTCGGTGCCTTTGTTCACAATAACCCGCTCTTCGGCAGGCGTCAGTTTATTCCATTCGTTCGAGTCCATAATTACTTCGTATGTTTCAAATTCGCCGTTGCCTGACGCTGGATTCTCCGCCTCGGCGGATTGACCATTCTGGCTACAGCCCTGCGAAAATACACTGATTCCCGCGATCAGAAAAAATATCTTTTTCATCGTTCAAATTTATTAAGTCCCTTTGACAAACCATTCGAGAATCCTCACTACTTTTAGTTTGTTTTTGAATTGGTCGTTCCAACGAGTCAATCATTACAAAAAGGATCCCTAATAAATGTTAAAACCTATCAGATGAACGTACAGGGCTTGGTCAGATTTCTCAATAAATTGGAGACTTCCGGAGTCATTTCGGTCGACTCGAACTCAAAGATTCAGAAATTTCTGGATTACGATCACCGTTTTTTCGGGCGGCTTTTTCTGGTTTTGTCGGCCATTATGGGCGCTTTGTTTTGTTCGGCGGGTATTTTTGCCATCATTGCCCACAACTGGGACGATCTTCCCAAACATCTCAGAGGTTTTCTCAGTTTGATTCCATCCGCGGTCGGATTGTATTTTTATTACCTAGCCCTCTTCAAGCACAAAAATTCGGTGATCTGGATTGAGGCTGCATCGATTTTTCTTTGCTTGATGATTGGAGCGTCGATCTGGCTCGTATCCCAAACCTATCATATGGACGGCGATTTTTACAAATTCGTCAAAGTATGGCTGTTCCTCACCTTGCCATTGTTCTACATCGCAAAAGCATCCGGAATTGCAATCATTTATCTCGGAATGAATGCCTGTTTTGCCATACCACTACTCTCTTGGGGCTTTTTGGGAATACCGACTGATTATGATTACAACGATCAGTACTACTGGGCCTGGATATTCCTCGTGCTGATGCTTCCTCATTTTGTAATGCATCTGAATTTCACATCGAAAAAGCAGGGGCCACGGATCATTTTTCTGGGTTGGGTGATCGCTTTGTTTCTTCTTTGCGGAATACCCGTTCTTTTTAAAGCCGGTTACCTCTTCTGGCTCTTGACAATTCTGGTTGGATTTCAGTTTTTCGGTCACCGGTTTTTCTCCGAAAATCTCAGTATAGAGGCTAAACCTTTTCAGTTTCTGTCGTACGGCGTTTTGTTTTTTTTCCTGCTCGCGTTCAGCAACCGCAGCAACCTGTCGGAAATGTTTGAATTTGAAAAACTCACCGAAATGCAGGAATATACTACCGAAGAAGTTGTATTCTATTACTTCGGACTGGTTGCACTGCTTGGAATGGCCGCAACTTCCTGGTTGTTTTCGGACAAAAAGACCAGCCTGATGCGGTTTATGAATTTTCTCCCGGCTGTCGTGTTATTTGGAATGGCCATCTTTTACCTCGAAATTTGGACAAGTGTCAGTCTCGACTGGATTAGCTGGACAGTGGTGAACCTCTTTGTACTTGCTTTTGGAATTGCCGCAATGATCTATGGAAACCGCGAAAAGTATATGCTCCCGATGTTTTACGGTCTGTTTCTCGTTTGCTCGCAGATGCAGGCAAGATATATGGATACAGATATTTCGTTCTGGCTGAAGGGCATCGTTTTCCTCGGTGTCGGTGGATTGTTCTTCTTCATTCACTACGTCTACACCGAAGAGGTTGATACCGGCGAATAATGAAAGGGAAAAAATTCATTTTTATCGGCTTCGGACTCATTTTGCTGATGATTCCACTTTATATGGTGTTTTCCTCCGAAGACATTCTGGAAAATGGAAACCGGCACAAAATCCGGCTTCAGGCGTACGATCCGTTTGATCCGTTTCGGGGAAAATACCTGATGCTGAACTACGACAATAGCGCTGACTGCGACAACACGTTAAAGGATGGCGACGATTGCTACATCACTCTTAAAAAGGATTCGCTTGGGTTCTCATACTTTGATTACGCATCAGCCGAAAAACCGAAAGGAACAGATTACTTCAAAAGCCGTGTTGAGTATATGGGATCTTTCTTCGACCCAGGATTCGATGGTGATTGGCCGGAGGACATTGGAGCAACCTGCAACTTCAGTACCAATAATTTCTCGAAATACTTCATCAACGAAAACAAGGCCAAACGCGCCGAGGATTTTGTCATAGACTATCAGCGCAGTCGCCCGGATGATATTTATGTCGCCATTCGCGTTCTTGATGGTGAGGTAAGACTCGAGGATATTTTCATCGAGGAAACGCCGCTTCTGGAATTTTTGGAGAAGGAAGAAAAAACGGACTGATATTATTGCATCTGTAATGACTTGGTAGTTCATATAGGTATAGAGAATCGAAATTCCAACTTTCAACTTCAAACTGCCAAAAAAAAATAGCAGCGAATCACCAAATAAAATTGCCGGAATAATATTGGCGGTAGGCAGTTCATCTTTGGTAGTTGGTATTTCCTTGATAGTTGGCAGTTCTTTGCTTCACTCATCTACCCCAGCACGTTCTATTTCGAATTTACGGTATTTGTTGCTAACAAGCAACGCCCTGTTTTTCAGAAGTTTTGACAGGCCTTAAAAAAACTGTTTTACACCGTATTGTTTTTTGATATAAGTCCCGCTTCACATAATATGAAGTTTAATTTTGTTCAAAGAGAACCTCATATGGTGGTGGATTTTATTTGAATTTACACTCAACACATCTGAACTTTCTGTTAATTTCAATCCGCTTAGCTCGTGAAAAGGCAATTTGCGTTTTAAAGATTGTTGTTTGATCGCCAACACCGGTGATGGCTTCGTAAGGAGTAAGGCCTTTTAATTTTCCATGCGGCCGTTCAAATGCAAAATCGTTTACATCCTCTTCAACAACCCGGATGAGGGCATTTGTATTGGCGATGCTTTGGTGATTTAGATAAAAAGTCTTTAAAATTCGGTTAAATGCTTCAGCTACTGAATTTGAAAAAGCCACATCGCGCAAAGCACGAATGCGATGAATAGAAATTTCCTTCAGATTTTTTAAAAACTCATTGACTGTTCCATTAAAATTTTCGCAGCCGCCATCGACCACAAGTTTTATGGTGTTTACAGTTGGACAAAGTTCTATTGCCTTTTTAAGTGCATCGCGAAAGGACTGTATGCGCAGTTCACCAGAAAGTGTATCACTGACCAGTACTGAAAGCGGAAACTTAGAAAAATTGTCAACGACAGTGTAAACGTAATTCCAAACGCCATCAACAGTTCTGAACTTCATCACATCGGCGTGCCAGTATTGGTTTGGCAGGGTTGCACGAACACTGATACCGTAACTTTTTACAGATTTTGGTTTGAGACGGCGGATGTTTAAAATTCGCGCATACTTGTACCAGGTGCTGAGCGCCATTGACACACTATTTTTGCGAAGCGCGTAATAATAAATGGAAACAAGCGGCCAGTACTGAAAGCGCACATTCTCTAACAACTTTTTCATTTTCTGAACTTCCTCTTGGTATAACTGATTGATGTGGACTGATGGACACAAATTCAATACGGAACCTTTGCAGCGAACCTTTACCTCCAGCGCCCAGTTGCGCAACGTGTTTACATCGATGCCGATGAGTTTTGAGAATTGCACGGCGGAAATGTCTGGGCGAAACCGATGAAAAAGTTCAACAAAGAATTCCTTTTCTTTTCGCAATGATTTGTAGAAACCTTTTGATTTTTTAACCACCGAGCGGAAAAACACAAACGTTTTCAATACACCCGTAGAAATTGCTTTTGCCTTCGGAAAATCGCCTAACTGCCGGATGAAATCAAGTTCGCGGTCCAGAATTCCGGAAAGTTCGGTTCCGAAATAATCTTCTGGCGACGTAGCCCTATACCTCGAAATTTGTGAACGATCGATTTGATAACAGTATTCTTTTGGAAGGGCGTTGAGGAAGGTGAGGACTTTTACGTTGGTGTGGATTTTCCGGCGGGGTTGATGCTTGGTCGCAGCACGATGTAAAACCTCTGCCGGTTGAGTACCTTGGAACATAAGAATAAATTGGGCTATAGGTCGCTGAGTGTGAAAACTTCAATTTCCTTGACAGTTTTGAGTTTTCTATCGTTGGTGAGAAAAATATTTGCTGATCGTTCCAAGGCGGTGGCGACCTGAATTGCGTCCGGAGTCCTCAAATTATATTTTACTCTTAGGTGGGCTGCCCTCAAGGCAACCTGAATATTCATTTCAACGATTTCAATTCCCGAATACGAGGTGAGGGTTTCGGTATACTGTTCAACCAGATCGTTGCGCTTTAACTTTATTGGTTGGATAAGTACCTCGGTAAATGTCAGCGCCGAGGTGACAAACTGGAACTTTCCCTCTTCATTTGCCTTAAAGACGGGAATAAGTTTCTTGTCGTATTCAGAGTTACCTTCAATGAAGTAAATGAGAGGAGCAGTGTCAAGGAACACCAACTGGGAATCAAACAATTTCAGTCCCATTCCCTTTGACTGTTCACATAAGAATCGGGATCAATACCCTTCCAGATATCGGCACTATTTTTCCGTAATGGCAAAAGACTGCCTTTTTCCCTTCGGGAGGTATCGCGTTTGATCAATTCAGCCAAACGTTGAAGGATACTCAACCTCGCAGAATTATCAAGCTGTCTCAATTGAGAGAGAATTTTATTGATATGAATTGACTCAGCCATATTTTGAATGTTCTACGTGTCAAAGATACGCAAAATCTGGACCAAAAGCAATATCAATGGAAGGGCTTCCGCCAGCGATTGAAGCGGCAGCCCCTGCGAGGGTGAACGGACTGGAGCTTGGTTTTGCAACGCGATCCGCCTCAGGCGGAAAGCGCTTGCAAAACCTTAGCGGAAGCCGTGAACACCGCAGGGCTATAGCAGAAAGCGCGACGGTTTGCAAGGCCGGTGACCGAGTTTTTTTGTGAAGGCGACTTTTCTGTTGACGAAAAGTTTATTGAAAAAGTATCGAGGACACCGGCATTGCAAGCCGTGGCGGCCAAACCTGAAAATGAATTCGATCAAGGCAAAGACGGCAAGGCGTCAACAATGAACGAAATGATAGCCCGCGACGTTTTCGGCTACAGCTTGCATTATTTTGAAGACGATTTTCTTGCGCGGTATGGAAATGATTTCCTATCTTACAGTTCCGGAGCCACGATGAACCCAAAAAACCTGTTCAACGGAAACATAAAAGATATGTACACCGCGATCAGCGATTTGGATGAGGTACACGATGGAACCAGCCGAAATTGGTATGAATACGACCAGTTGAACCGGATAAGAAGTATGGAGCAAAAGATATATACAGGTGCATCTGCATCTCCTACACTATCAGGCCCACTTGCTCAAAGCATTTATACCTACGACAAGAACGGGAATTTACTGACGATGAAGAATTGGGCTGATTTGAGTGGTTCAACACCCATTGATGATTTCACCTACAACTACACAACCGGCAACAACCGCTTGAGACATGTGGACGATGTTGTATCGGCGGTGACAATGGACGGAGACCTCGACGACCAGGGAGCCGACAACTACACCTACACCGAAATAGGCGAATTGTTGAGCGATGAGCAGGAAGACATCAGCAACATTGTATGGAAAGTAACCGGCAAGGTGCAGACTATTACTTTTGATGACGGTCCGATAAATGCGATCAATTTTGTGTATGACCCAATGGGGAACAGGATAGAAAAGCAGGTAATCAATGAAGAAGAAATTGTTAGGACGCTTTACTCAAGAGATGCGCAAGGAAATGTAATGAGCGTTTACAACTTTACACACGAGCCCGGAGAAAATCCTGAATTTGATTTCAAATTGGGAGAGCGGAATATTTACGGAAGTTCGCGAGTTGCGGTGGAGAACATTAACCAGTCTCTTGTGAATAGTTTGAGTTTACCGATGATGGAAGAAGATTTTGTGCAAACCGTGGGCGACAAACACTTTGAGCTGAGTAACCATTTGGGGAACGTGCTGAATGTAATTACCGACCGGAAACTTGCTGTTGAAGGTTCGCCGGATGTGGTGGATTATTATACGGCGGATGTGATTTCGTATAGTGATTATTATCCGTTTGGAATGTTGCTGCCGGGAAGAAATGGAAGTGCTGAAGATTATCGCTATGGCTTTCAAGGGCAGGAACACGACGACGAGATTAAAGGGGAGGGGAATAGCTACACAACTGAGTTCAGACAGTACGACCCGAGGATTGGAAGGTGGCTTACAATAGACCCTTTACATGCGAAGTATCCTTGGCAATCTCCCTATCTCGGGTTTGATGGAAATCCGATACTATTGACAGACCCAACAGGAATGGGTACTGATGATGATTACAAGCTCAATAAAGAAGGAACCTTAACTCTTTTGAAAGAGACTGACGATAATTTTGACGTAATTTATGCCACGGATAAAGAGGGTAAGGTGGACAATGCTACGAATATTACGGTACCGCAAGATTTTATTCAGAAGTCATTTTCGAATAATTCGGATCAGACACATTACTTTTCCTTGTCAGAAGATCTTGCGCTTGAAGCATTTCGTTTCTTTGCGGATAATTCTGATGTTGAGTGGGGATTGGATAAAGTAGGTATTGAAGCAAAAGGTAGTTATAAGGGATTTGACCTAAGTGACGGTGCGTTTGTTATTTCCACATCCCATAGTAAAAAGAGTAATTCGGCTCAGACCAAATTCATATTGAATTGGTTAGAAACGAATTCTATTACTTCATTGGAGTTTTCAATGCACTCTCACCCTGGAAAACATCAATGGTGGGATAATTGGCCGGAATATCCATCAGGATTCAAAATTGACGGAAAACGCGATCGTCAAGACAAGACGAAAACGGATGCATCTGTGGCTGACTATCTTAAGGAGAATTACCCTGATAGAACACCAGAAATCCTGTACATCTATATTCCATCGACTGGAACCTACACTGCGTTTAATACAATTACGTTTAAGCGTGAAGTGGAATTACCAGAAGATATATTTAACGCTCCATGAGAAAACTATTCAGCGCTTTTGCAGGTATTATTATTTTGTCATGTAATTCTGAAGACTCAGAAGGTTCAAGTTTTGAAAATGAATCTCGATTCTATGGGTTTCATTTCATTATTGAAATTTACGATGACAGGGTGAGAAATGACAATGGGGATTCTGGATTGGCAGAGAGTTTTGAGTATAATGGTTTGGAATATCAGGACAGTATCGGAGAAATAACCCACTGGATATACGTTGATGAACAATTTCAAAAATCTGCGGATTCGACAAAGGAACTCATCTCTTGTTCACTGTCCAAGCTTGACTCCGTTTATGATGCAATCATTGAAAAACTAACACCAAGATATTCTGTTAATGTTGACGCCAATAGTGATGATGTATTTGCGGGCAATTATAACGAATGGGGGCTTGCCTTGATTGAATTGGACTTGGGTGAATATGGAGGAAATATTCACAGTGTTAAAACGCAGGAATACCAAGACATTCTTGACCTAATACTGCGGTGATAGAATGTTTGAAATTAGTCCTGTACCGCGCCCTTTCCAATTAGCTATGGAAGTGGGTAAACGTATGTACGAATTTGCAAACCATTTGGGGAACGTGCTGAATGTGATAACCGACCGCAAACTTGCTGTGGAAGGTTCGCCGGATGAGGTGGATTATTATACGGCGGATGTGATTTCGTATAGTGATTATTATCCTTTCGGGATGATGCTGCCGGGAAGAAATGGAAGTGCTGAAGATTATCGCTATGGATTCAGTGGGATGGAAAAGGATAATGAGATTTCCGGTGAGGGAAATTCGTACAATTTTGAGGCGAGGTTTTATAATCCAAGGGTTGGGAGAATGCTAAGTGCCGATCCGGCGGAAAGGAATAATCCTTCGCAAAGCACATTTGTTTATGCCGGAAATAATCCAGTTTTCTTTAAGGATAATGATGGAGAAAGTGCAATAGCGTATTTTAATGATCAGGGCCAATTAGTTATTTCTGCGACCGTTGTATTATACACAGGAGATAAAACAGTTTACGATAAGATTGACGTGAATGCGCTAGAGGCTAAGTATATACAAATGACTTCAACGGTAATGGCGCAGGATGCCGATGGTAATTGGGTGGAAGGCAAGCCAACCTACACTATGCCTAACGGTACCATTGTTGATGTAGTATTCGAAATCGAAGTCAACAAAGTATATGACGAGTCATTTAATGAACCTTTAGAAACTCCTGATGATGCACGAGCTTGGACGGAAAATTTTAAAGCCGGTATACCAGACGCTGCAGCAACTTCGGATGGTGTGACTCGGCCGCGGACGTCATTAAACGTTGCTCCAAGGGATATATATAACAATTTTGTTCGTGTTGAGGATTGGCCAATGGTAAGTAATTTCTATACCAACCAGAACACAGGCGCGTGGAGTATAGATGACATTTTAGATGAGAACGGAAATCCAAATACAGGAATTGCTCACGAACTTTTGTACCACGGAATAATTGGACTTCCACACGTTGACGAAGCAAGTATTATCCCAGGGGACTATGGCGGGCACTTGCCTATCGGAATACCCAAAAAAGGGCATCCCGGAGGCTCTATAGATGAGTCAAAACGAATGGTCTACCAATACGAGATAAATAAACTGCCGATCACCGGGATAACTTTTAATAATACTGCTGCCAATCCGTTCACCATTGGATCAAATTCTATGGACAATATGCAAATGGAGTTCGGTCAAGATGCCGAAGTTTTAAACTTAACAGACAAAAGTATGAACTCTCTTGGGGCCAATATGAAGCCATAAGCGCCGGATGAATGACGACCTCTACTGGAACGTATTATGGATCTGAATGAGGATTGCTAGCATATTGCAATTTTTAATTGGGCCATACAGTATTATTAGACCTTTTTTAGCGTATGAAATCTCTTTGTGTCATTTTAACAGTTCTTCCAATTTTTTCCCTTTGCCAGGCAGAAAAGAATTTTTCAACAGTTTCTTTGACGGAGAGAAGAGCTCTATTCTGGAACGTGAGAAATTATATCGAATTCGTCGTTCCTGAAATCTATGACTCGGCCTATGTCTCAATGATAGGGGGAGACTTCATTTCTCGCGATTTTAATTTCGGATATATAATACCGAAGGACGAAAGGTTCAACGGTTTGCGAGGAACAACAATATTTTTAATTGCAACCAATGATACACTGTTGGATACTGTGATGGTAAGGGATTTTGATGTTGTAAGACTACCTGACCCGAAAATATATTTTGGTGGAATAGATTTGCAATCAAATCTGGATGTGCATTCTGATTATGTACTGTTTGGTGCAGGGAATTTTACCGCTGAATACAATATTCCACTTATCAAGATAATTGGAATAAATGATATTCACTTCACCATTAAAAGTTGGACCGCACATGTAGGCGATGTGGCGGTTCAGGGACGTGACGTAAATTCAATGACTCATTTGATCGCTGCTGTAACAGAAGCTAAAAAGGGCACTTTGATAAAGTTTACATCCTTTGAAGTCTTGGGACCAGACGGAACTGTTAGAATAATCACCATTAATGCCACTTATTTAAAGAAGGGTAAACAAGGTACGCTTTCCAAATAAAAAAGTCGCCGACGGTTTCTGCGCAAAACCGTCCTTCAAGTGATTTTTTAGTTCGGCTTTGAACTAAAGCCGAACTAAAAAAACGCTGGCTTCGCCGCTTCAGTGGTGAGTAAGGTCAAACCCACGACGTGAATTTTGTGGCAACGCTCAATAAAAATCGCTTTCATTATTTGGAAAAGTCAACAACGCTGGTTATCTTTACAGAGTAAAGATAATGGGAGGCTATAAAAAAGGTCTCTCATTTTTTTTGAGAACTTCTCAATGGGAACGAAGACTTCCGCCAGCGATTGAAGCGACAGCCCGCGTGAATGGTTTGCTTGTGAAGCTTTGGTTTTGCAGCGACCAGAGGAAGCTCGCAAAAACCATTAGCTGAACAGCAAAACAGAACACGGCTATAGCGGAAAGCGCGACGGTTTGCAAGGCCGGTGACCGAGTTTTTTTGTGAAGGCGACTTTTCTGTTGACGAAAAGTTTATTGAAAAAGTATCGAGGACACCGGCATTGCAAGCCGTGGCGGCCAAACCTGAAAATGAATTCGATCAAGGCAAAGACGGCAAGGCAACAACAATGAACGAAATGGTTGCACAGTGCTACTTCTACGGTTTTTTCATGGTTAAGACTTCGCTACAACGAAGTAAATGTGAAAATCAGTTACTTACAAAAACATCTTGTGCGTTCAGTGATTCATTCGGTTTTGCTGATGAGAAAGTTTGATTGAGTGAGTGGATTCGGAGATGAAGGTAATCTCAATCGGAAATTCAAACCTGGTTTTCGGTTAACTTTTATTTGCACACCGCGCAGTTCGCCTTTTTGTTTTCAGCGATCCTTTGCTCGCGGGCCTTTTGGATTTGTTTTCTGAAGTCAGGAACCTTTTTCTTTCTGATATACACTTCCATTGGAAGAAGTCCATCCAGCGAACCATGAGGACGGACGAAGCAGTAATCGTGAACAATATTTTTAAGACAGGGCAAAAGCCGTTGGAAATTCTGGGGACGGTAATGCCTGAGATATCGCTTGACAATTTTGTTGACCGCTTCGACCGGCGAATTGGAGAACAAAAATTCCTGAGTTTGAGCAATGAACTTGGCAATAAGCGGATGTTTTGAGTTTTTTAAAAGTTCATTTACCGTTGCGTTATTGTTTTCAGAACCACCGTCGCAAACCAGCGATGAGTTTACTTTATTTGGGTAATGAGTGCGAATGGTCTCTAATGCATTCCTTAGTGCCCGGATGACATTTTCGGCATTACACCTGAGGCTGACACTATAACCCAGGATGGCACGCGAAAAATTATCCGAGACAAAAACAATGTACGCTTTTATTCCATTGGGCAATTCCCACTGAGTCGTATCGACATGAAGAAATTCGTTGGGCCTGGTGGATTGAACTCCTTCTTTCTTTTCCAACGCTCGGAGCCATTTCCTTTTTAACCCAAGCCAGTTGATGTATTTGTAAAAAGTGCTTTCGGCAATGGAAAGTGAACCTGTCCGACGGGCATAGTGAAAAATAGACAACGCTGGCCAGCAGGCAAAGCGTGTATCTGCAAAGAGTTTTTTGATGGTGTTTACTTCGGTAGAAGAAAGTTGCAGCGAAAAGCGTTTTTGGCAAAGACCAAACGGGGATAAGCAACACTTTTGTTTGAGTTTTTGCAACTGGTACTCAAAAGCCGGAATAGAAAGTCCGGCGATATGAAGCGCAAGTTTTTTTGGAATGACGGAACAGAGCCGCTGAATTTCGTTGACGAAAACTTCAGTGTATTGTCTTTTCTTTTGCAGTACCGTCTGCAAAATTCCTGATAGCGTTATCCACGTTCGGGCAATTACCCGGAATACAGTTTTGAGATTTTTGTATTCGAGAAAGAGTTCATAGTAATCCAGCGATTCATTCTGGATAGCCCGGAATTCGCTTCCTGCATAGTCATCATAGTCAATGTTGCGCCAGGTTGAGCGCGTTGAGTGAGGAATATGCTGTGTGAATGAGACCGGAAGAAGGTGTTCCTTGTTTTGGTTGTAAAGATTGATGACGAATGAGTCGTACTTTTTGCGTGTGGGCCTGACTTGCATGATGCATGAATAAAAGTAAAAACGCTGTCAGGCAAGTAAATGTAATAAATTAAAAGTTCTTTTCCAGACTTTGTCTGCCATAAGGGTGCTTAACCCACTTTAAAGAGAATGGGGATCCAACACTCTGAGATTTGAAATATTCCTGAAATCGGAAGCATTACGGGTGACCAGAGTGAGATCATAGACAATGGCCGTTGCGGCAATTATGGCGTCGGGCAATTTGGTACGATGCTTTTTTCTGATTTCGATAGTGGCCTCAATAACATTGTTCGTTAAATCAAGTACCGTTGCGTCATTCATAAAAGCGACCAGTAACTGGGCGTGCTTTTTGGGTACGTCGAAACCAAGCAGTTCTATTTTTGAAATTACCGACACGTTTGGAACAGCGTTAACCAAACCATTCATAAATGCCATTCCTTTGGGTGGCATTTTTTTTCCAAGAAAATCAATGATTGCATTTGTGTCAATCAGGCACTGCGCTTGTTCCATTCGTTGCGACTTTGGGTTACAAGCTGGTGGAGCTGATCGACAACTTTGGCTGGTAGCTTTCCGGCATACTTATCGGCGAGAGATTTTTGCTTAGTGGCACTTTTCTTAAGCACCTTAATCAACTGCAAATCCTCAAGATCTTCAAGAAACCTGTAGGCTTTAATATTGTTGATTTGAACAAGGACAGTAACCATATCTATTGACGTTAGCCAGATTGCCTTACAAAGTTACAAAAAAACTTCATTGTGACCAAGACTTCCGCACCGGCGAAGCCGTAAAGCCCGGAGGGCGTAATGCCGAAAGCTGTTGGCCGGGCAGAGCGACAACGGAGCTACTGACCGGACTTACAGATTTGGCAATTGCGACCGAGGACTTGCAGGCGCGGACGGACAGGCAGCAAGGCCGGTGACCAGTAGTGTATCAAAATATCATATTTGTTTCGGAAGCCCTGAAAAATCAGGGCTTTTTCTTTTTGATATAGCCCATTTTGGAAACCCGAAAAACCCATAAGATTTGACAAACCTTAAATTAAGAGCTTAAAATCGAATGTTTTGAAACCTTGTGTATCAAATTATCATACGCTCAAAATTTACCATTATGAAATGTCAATATTGCAAAGCCGTTTGTGTGAAGATTGGCAAACAAAAAAGCGGCGTTCAAAAATTCCGTTGCAAAACCTGTAGAAAATATCAGCAGGAGGAATGCAAGTACCAGGCCTGCCTAAAAATTACAAGGCAGTTGATTGTACCAATGGTCACACATAATATGGGCTTTCGGGGAACATCCGATACACTTCATATTTCCGTCAATACTGTCCGGAAAACAATTGTAACGGAGTCGGAGAAATGTGAGCCACCGTTTATTCCGTATGGCGGAATTTTTGAAGTGGATGAAATGCTGGCCTATCACAAAATAGGAAATCCGGAAATTTGGGCAGTATATGCCCTTGAGCGAAAAACAAAAAATGTGATTGGTATTAGTGTGGGAAGAAGAACCAAAGCAACGCTCCGCAAAACGATCAATGCTGTAATGAGAACTAATCCGAAACGAATTTATACCGATGGCTTGCGAACTTACAAAACCATAATACCGGAAAGCCTTCATAAAAATCTGCGCCATTTAATGAGCCAGATTGAAAGATTACAGCTTACTGCACGCAACGGATTGAAAATGCTCAATCGCAAAACGCTGGCGTTTGTAAGGAGTGATAAGACGTTGCTGGCGTGTTTGAAACTACTGTTCTGGGGATGACTAAAATTTGGAAGGCGACTATTACTTTGAGCCTCCATTTTCCAACAACTCATAAAGCTCATCGGTGGTGATAAAATCGAGAAACTTCTTTTTTGAAAGGCCCTTCATAAGTTTTTTATCGCCGCTCCACAGTTTACATTTGAAATGCTTTGCGAATGCCACATAGGGAGTGTCCTTTAGGTCAACATCGTGAACCAGGTTGTGAGCGAAAAGCCATGCGGACTTCTTAATCTGCTCTTCCGAAATAAATGTGATACTTGAACAAATTTGAAATTCTGTCTCTCTTAACTTTTCGAACGTCAATCCGGAAATTTTCGAAAGACGGGTATAGTGTTCAAATATTTCTTGACGCAAAAAATCCGGTGCTATGAAATCAATTCGTTTTCCTGAATTAATCAGTATATCTCCGATACGGCCGTTTGAATTAAGAATGGCGCTAAAGACAATGTTTGCGCCAACGATTAGCCTCACTTAACGAATCTCTTGCGATTTTTTTTCCACCAAGAAGAATTCACCTCATCTGCAAGTTTATCGACGTCTGACTGTCTGGCTTTGCTTTTGGCCGTTGCTTCAAGATATTTCAAATAATCAATGATCCGTTGAAGACCAAAACTATCAACGGCGGAAGAGATTTTTATGGTGATTTCGTTTTTGTTGGTGCGCTCAATTAACATACTGTGAAATGTTGTTGAACAAACATATGCAAAAATCAGACCCAAAGCAACTAACAGAGAAAGACTTCCGCCAGCGAGGCTAATCTTTTAGACTACTATTCAAAGAACATTTCGCATTGAGGAACGAAATTGCGGATTGTAAGGTGGGAATTAATCGAAAAATAGTGTCCGAAGCGCCTATTATTTTCTTGCCGCCATTAGAACATTAAATTGTTGATTGTCTTATATTTATCCGATCAAGAAATTCAGGGAGTCTTGACCCATCAACGAAACTGACCAACAGAAACAGCCTTTTTTCCCACCAATTTGCAGCAAGCCGACCTTACACAACGCCCAATTTTACAGCACTTTTCACCAAACTTGCCGTATTTCGCACGCCAAATTTGGTAATGAGACTTGTCCGATGAGTGCTTATTGTGCGACTGCTAAGTCCCAAGGTCGCACTGATGGTCTCGTTGGTTAATCCGTCACAGATCATCTTCAGGATCATCCTTTCCCGTCGGCCCAAGCGCTTAATAGTTACGCTCAACAGTTTCGACTTATTCCAAAATCCACGCGGTTGAGGTTTTTCTAAAATTTCAGCGACTTCCGGACTAAAGTACTTGCCGCCTCCCATAACGCTTTCGATCGCGTCACTTAACATTTCAGGAGTAGTGGTTTTCAATAAATATCCTACCACTCCGGCTCGCAACATCGATCGGATTTCAAACTCGCCGTCGTGCATCGTCAGCGCAACAATTTTGGTCCCGGGTTCGCGTTTGAGTAGCGTGCTGGCAACTTCTACCCCGCTGATGTCTGGCAGTCTCACATCCAATAGAATAATATCATAATTCCCCGTCATTGCTTTTCGCAGCGTCGTTGCGCCATCCGGAGCCTGCGTTATTCTGCCGATCCGTCCCTTTTCACAAGCTCGCTTCAACGTATATTTTATCCCAGAACGAACCAATTCGTGGTCGTCAGCGATGAGTATTTTTAGCTTTTCCATTGGGTTGAATTTTTGGAAATGATATGAGCAACTGAGTTCCTTTTGCAGAGCTGGTCAAATTCATTTTTCCGTCAAACGCGCCTGCATTCGAGAGTTGGTTTTCATTGAGAGAAAGGTAGGAAAAAATTTGGAACTGACGATTCGTGGGTCTCGGATGGCAGATCAGCGAGTTCGGAACTGGATGATAGGATAGAATCCGTTGAGTTTTGAGGCTACGTCAAACAAATGTGCGAAAGCAGGGTGATGCAGTGCTTCGCCACAGCGGATTGTGACGACAGTTCCTCATTGCCAGTTTTTATCTAAATTTATCGCCCAATGCGTGGACTGAGAAAATACCTTGCCATCATCTTTATTCTGCTGGTCTATCCGATGGCTCATTTCATCGCCGGCCACTTCATCGTCGGAGATGACAACAGTGCCTATCAGTTTGTCCCGGAAGACAGCGATGTGGTGATTGAAATCAACACCCGTAATTTTATGCGGGAGGTCATTTATCAGAAAGTGTTTAACGAAGACTATTTCAATGAGAAATTATTTCCGCCGGATAAGTTGCCCGATGAGCGTCCGGACATAAACATAGGCATCGATTTTTTTTCGAAAATCATTCTCTTCCGGGAAATTTGGTCCGAAGAAAAAATATGGATCGCAGTGGTTCCATACAATGACAGAACCTTGGTCGGAAATTTTATGGAGGGGTTGCCTAACGAACCGGCCGTTGCCTTCAACGACAAATTCGCCTTTGTGCAGTTGAACCGGACTTCGCAAAAAGATGCCCTGATTGCACATCTCCAGGATGTGTCGGCCGGCAAAGTGAAATCCTTTGCAACACGGGTTGATTTGAGCAAGGCGTTTGATCCTTCCAAAGAAGTGAATGTGTATATGATTAACCAATCGTCGGACGACCAGAGCAAGCTCATTGAGGGCTATCTGAATTTTGATTTTTTGAAAGATGAAATCCGTATAGACGGTGAGTTCATCCCGGTTTCTGGACTTGAAACGGAGCCTGCCATTGCGTACCAGGCGAACGATCGCGTCGCCGTTTGTTTGCGAAGTTCTCTCGATCTGTTCAATAGCATTTACTGGTTCACAAACGAAAAAATTGACAGTGTTCCCCGCTACAATCAGGTGGCCCTGGATTACACGGGAATTAACATTTTTCTCTGCGATCCCGCATTGGGTTACGACTTCCCGTTCAAAACGTACCCGGATGTTCAGCTGCAATTCGACATCACCGAACCCTGGGAATGGGACCGGTTTATTTCTCGTCTCGAAAACAGCGGTCAGATCAAAGTGGATACATCAGGCCATTTGATTGCAACGCGTCAGGGCACTTTTTTTCAGTACGAACTCACTGGGCAGCACTTTAAACTGATGCGTGGCATTAACGCGTTGTTTCCGTCGGACGAAAACAGAACGTATTTCTCGCTTCGTGCCGATCTCGAGGCGCTTCTTGAAAATTGCAAATTCCAGATAGACGAAGCAAACCCACCTCCGGCAGCACTACAGACCTTTGGATTGCTTGCTGCAAGCGAAATGATCGGAGAGTTGAAGGCAATGGCGACTATGGCGTCCTTTGAGTTCACGATGTCAATGAACGAAGATCTAAAATTGATTGCCGAAGGCCACGGGAAGATGAAAAATCCGGAGGGTCACTCCTTGATCGAGAGTATTGTATTTGGAATGATGGCGCGGGATTTTGGCACGGCCTACCTTTCTAAACCGCTTGAAGCGTCCGAAAATAAGACGCCATTTTGAGCATCCGCGGACCATACCACGAAAAAATTTCTCCGTCTGCAAGCAGTGCCTTTGCGTTCGAAATGCCGGAAAGCTCTGCTTGGTGTGTTTCGTTGAACGGAAAAGGTTCAGAAGAAAGAATGAGCAAATCGGTCCGGTAATTTTTTAGTGTCGAAGGTGTGATTTCGATGTACCGCACAGTTTTATCGTCGACCGCATTGATGTACCCCAATCGCTCAAGAACGTGACCAATAAAGGTACTGGGCCCCGCAACCATCAGTGGATCTTTCCATATAAAATACAGCACCCTTCCGCTGCAAACGGGAAAAAACTTGACGGATGCCCGGATTTCATCGCACAATTTCTCAGCGTCTTCAACCGTGCCGGTCATCCGTCCAACATCTGTCATCATCCGATAGGCGTCGTCAAAGTGGTTCACATCCGAAACGTATACGGGAAATTCCTTTGATAGAACCTCTATGTCATCAAACCTGTTCTCTTCCTTGTTAGCCAAAATCAAATCAGGTTTCAGGCCACGGATTTTTTCGATGTCCGGATTTTTCGTTCCACCTACTCTCGTTTTGGAATTGAACCAGGTTTTGGGATGCACACAGAATTTGGTTATGCCAACGACATTGAGGTGAAGATGAGAAAGCAATTCCGTTTGAGACGGTACGAGCGAAACAATTCGCCGGGCTTCCGCCTCCAGTTTGACTGTTCTGCCGATCTGGTCCTTCAATTCCGTCATCAGGCCAAAGCAGCAACCAGATCGTGACGGGTGATGATGTGGTAATTGTTGTCGCCGAGATTGACAAGTACTGCAGGCACCTGACGGCTGATTTGAGCGGAAATTTCTTCGAGGGATGCATTGCCATCGAGTACAGGCAGTGGTTCGTTCATTACTTTGTTCAGCGGCCTGTCCATCAGCGAGGCGTCTTCAATGATTTGCTGGTACAGTCTCGAATCGTCCACAAAACCGACGAATTTTCCATCTTTGGTGATTGGAATCTGCGAGATGTCCTGTGATTTCATTTTTGCGACTGCGTGAGACACGAGCTCCTCCGATCCACACGTCACAAGGCTTCGGTTCTTGTTTCGCGACACTATATCCAATGCGTTTTTCAAACCTTCGTGCAAAAAACCTCTTTCACGCATCCAGTCGTCGTTGAACATTTTTCCGACGTAGCGGCTCCCGTGATCGTGAAACAGCACCACAACCACATCCTTTTCGGTGAATTTGTCTGCGAGCTGCATCAGTCCCGCAACGGCCGCTCCGGCTGAATTTCCGACAAATATTCCCTCTTCGCGAGCAAGTCGTCTTGTCATTATCGCAGCATCTTTGTCTGTCACTTTTTCGAACAAATCGATGACGGAAAAATCGACGTTTTTCGGCAGGATATCCTCTCCTATTCCTTCGGTGATGTACGGATAAATTTCGTTCTCGTCGAATACACCGGTCTCGTGGTATTTCTTGAACACCGAACCGTACGTATCAATTCCAAAACAGCGAATGGCCGGATTTTTTTCCTTGAGAAATCGGCCGATACCCGAAATGGTTCCACCGGTACCTACGCCAACCACAAAATGGGTGATTTTGCCATCGGTTTGTTTCCAGATTTCCGGGCCGGTCTGTTCGTAATGCGCCGCTGTGTTCGAGAGGTTGTCGTACTGATTCACGTACCAGGAGTTGGGAATCTCTGTCGCCAGTCGTCTCGCCACCGAGTAGTACGAACGTGGATCGGTGGGCTCGACATTGGTTGGACAAACAATTACTTCGGCGCCCACCGCGCGAAGTATATCCATTTTTTCGCGGCTCTGTTTGTCGTTCAGTACGCAAATCAGTTTATACCCTTTTACAATACAGGCAAGTGCAAGGCCCATTCCGGTGTTGCCCGAAGTACCTTCAATAACGGTACCGCCCTGTTTGATCCAGCCATTTTTTTCGGCGTCGAGGATCATCTTGAGCGCCATCCGGTCCTTCACGGAATTGCCCGGATTGGTGGTCTCTACTTTTGCGAGAACCATAGCCTTGATGCTTTTGGTGATCTTATTAAGTTTCACCAGCGGCGTGTTGCCAATGGTATCAAGGATGTTGTTGAAGTATTCCATTTCTGAATGTTGTGGTGCAAATGTAAAAAATAGGATGGCACCGTTCAGGAAGAATCGCACCAAGAAATCAACACATCAGGTCAAGAGACCAAAGAAATGTGACAAAAAAAAAGAGGCTCCGTTTCCGAAGCCTCTTCTAAAGTTAGTTAGACAAAATCAGAACCAGAACATAAAATACATTGCTCCGTTGAAGTTGTCCGTGTCAATTCGGAATGTGCTTGTGTTGGTCTGCTCAGAAATACTTGTCAGAACACCGCCTGCTCCAGCCGCTGCTCCTGGATCCCAATATTCATCGACAATGGTACCCATTTTGCTCCAGGCTCCACCAATTCCCCAACCAAATTCGGTACCAAGGCAGATTTTTGGACAAATGTAATACTCAACACCGCCGAATAATCTCAATCCAAGACCGTTGATTGCTCCCGTATCGGTTGAACGCTGACGTGTTGCCAGTGCTCCTACCCCCGAAACCGCACCAGCCGACCACGAGGTACTCGTAGGTGCCGGATTAATAAAACCAAAGGAGTTCCCGTAGTAGAAATCCTCCAGTGTTCGTGAATAGGCGTACAACAACTCACCGCCGTAAATTCCTCTGAGGCGTGTTTTGCCCCGACGGAACTCATAACCGACTCCAATGTTGAAATCGGTGCTACGACCGTGATAGGTATCGATGGTAATAGAATCCGGATTTGCGAGTACATCGTTAAATACATAGTTGTACGTTGTAGCACCGTTCCGTCCGTAACGCAGGTTGACGCGAATTGCCGCATCATCGGAAATCATATACTTTCCGAAGAGGTTTTGTGAACCAAAATAGTCAACAAACTTGGAATTACCCAAGGAGGTGTTGTCTGTGTTTCCGTTCATCATATTACCCAGCCATTGTAAAGCCGGCAGGGCATTCATACCCAAACCGATTTCACCGGCTACGGGCATAATATCGACACCGTTCTTGTTTTGTACCTGATCATTCTGACCGAATGAACAAACGCTTACAAGAGCAGTGAATGCTAATGTTATCTTTTTCATACCTTGTTTTAGGGATATATGAATTTTGTTCTTAAGTCCGATCACTGATAAATGTCGTTATAAATGAACGACCCACCGGCAACCACGTTAATTGTAACGGAAGTACCGCCATTTACCTTCAACAGGTCATTGCCATCATAGACGACTGAATCCGGATTTGGAGCATAAAAAATCGCTTGATTGTAGTTGTAATCATCGAAATACAATGTAACCGGAACAACGCTGGAGATCGCAGGTACGGTGATACTGTATGTACCATTTGTCGAACTGATGGCCACTGAACCCGAACGATTCTGATAGGCAAAGGTTGGATCTGGGTTCGGATCAAGGAAGAACTCATTGATAGTCCAGATGATGTTCTTATTCGAAGGAAATTCCGGGTAGAGCTGCGGAATATATATCGGACCCGTGATGGTGTCATTCCATTGAATCAGATCTGCAGTAATTATACCCGAAATAGTCGCCGAACCTTCGGTAGCAGGAGGCACCGGCTCGGTTTTATTACAGCTGACAAGTGCACCAGCAACCACGGCAATAACGCCAAAAATTGTTCTTGATCTTTTCATAACAGTTTTAAATTTTTAATTGGTTTTGCAAAGTTAACGCACACTACCGGACAAGCAATGATTTTCATCACAATTTATCCGACCGCATTGTTCAAAAGTTAATACGGTTGGGAGAAGCGAAAGGTTTGAAAGACAGCCTTTGCATTGCAAATTATTAACAACCAAGCAATTGATAAAGCGAGCCGTCCTCTTCGCGTTTGACTAGTCAACCAACAACTTTCGGTACCGGATGCGTTTGGGCTCGATGTCACCCAATCGTTTCTTTCGGTTTTCTTCGTACTCGCTGTAAGTGCCTTCATACCAGTACACTGTGGAATCATTCTCGAAGGCCATAATGTGGGTGCAAACCCTGTCGAGGAACCAGCGGTCGTGGGATATAATCACAGCGCAACCCGCGAAGTTTTCGATACCTTCTTCCAGGGATCGTATCGTATTGACATCTAAATCGTTAGTTGGCTCATCGAGAAGCAACACATTCGCTTCTGTTTTCAGCGTCATTGCCAGATGCAGCCGGTTTCGTTCACCGCCCGACAAAATGTTGATTTTCTTATTCTGGTCGGGACCCGTGAAATTGAAACGGCTCAAATAGGCTCGTGAATTGATTTTCTGTTTACCCAACTCAATGTATTCCGTTCCACCGCAAACCACTTCAAAGATGGTTTTGTTGCCGTCCATCGCTTTGTGATCCTGGTCGACGTACCCGATAGAAACCGTTTCGCCGACAACAAACTCTCCGGCATCCGGCTTCAACTCGCCCATTATCATTTTAAAGATCGTCGTTTTACCGGCACCGTTCGGTCCGATGATTCCGACAATTCCATTCGGCGGCAAACTGAAGTTCAAATCCTCATACAACAATTTATCTCCAAACGCTTTCCGGATTCCAACGGCTTCAATGACTTTATTGCCTAGGCGTGGTCCATTCGGAATAGGCAACTCGAGTTTCTCTTCTTTTGCTTTTCCTTCTTCCGAGAGCAGCTTGTCGTAATTCGCAAGTCTCGCTTTGTTTTTGGCGTGACGGCCTTTCGGATTCATCCGCACCCAATCCAATTCGCGCTCTAATACCTTGCGACGTTTGCTGGCGGTTTTCTCCTCCCCCTCCATCCGCTTTGTCTTTTGTTCCAGCCAGGATGAATAATTTCCCTTCCACGGAATGCCTTCTCCTCGGTCCAACTCAAGAATCCAGCCTGCGGCGTTGTCAAGGAAATAGCGGTCGTGCGTAATCGCGATCACCGTTCCTTTGTATTGCTGCAAGTGTTGTTCAAGCCATTGCACGGATTCTGCGTCGAGGTGATTTGTCGGTTCGTCAAGCAACAACACATCGGGATTCTTCAGCAAAAGCCGGCAAAGTGCCACACGTCTTTTCTCTCCTCCCGACAGGGTTCCGATTTTCTGCTCTTCGGGTGGACATCTCAAGGCGTCCATTGCCCGCTCTAGTCTGCTGTCGAGATTCCAGGCATCGGTCTGGTCGATCTTTTCCTGGACCACCGCTTGCCGGGCAATCAGTTTTTCCATTTTGTCGGGATCGGCCATTAAAGCCTCATCCATAAAGCCGTTGTTGATTTCTTCGAATTCGAGGAGAAGGTCTACAATTTCCTGAACTCCCTCCTTCACAATGTCTTTCACCGTTTTATCGGCATCGAGTATCGGCTCCTGTTCGAGGTGGCCGACAGTATAGTCCTGAACAAAATTCACGTCCCCCTGGAATGCTTTGTCAAGGCCGGCGATAATCCGCAACACAGTTGATTTTCCGGAACCGTTCATCCCGATGATCCCGATCTTGGCACCGTAGAAAAAAGAAAGGGAAATGTTCTTAATGATCTGTTTTCCCTGTGGCGTGCTCTTGGACACGCGGTGCATCGAGAAGATTACCTTTTTGTCGTCTGACATATAGCTTGATTTGCGCTTTCTTTTTTACTGAATAATCGGACTACTCGTTGGTATCAGCTGCCGGGTCTGATTCGATGAACGAATCGATAATCCGCGCCATATCCCCTTTGAATTTTGCCTTCTGACTCTCGATGCACCAGCACAGTACCTGGAAAAATGCGTTTTGTCCCTCAAACACGGCCATCTGGTAGTAAATACTCGCTCCGGTCACGAGTATACCGTTCATCTCGCTCTTTATACAGTCCATCCCATTCACCTGGACAATTTCGGGTTCAGCAGACAGCATTTCGTACTGCACCAACCCGCTTCCAAACGATTTCAGCACCTCTTGCCGGTAACTGGTTACATCGTATTCGACACCAGACTTATTATAGGATTCAATCGTGTCTTTGTTTTCTCCCATCACGATGGCGTAACACTCAAACTGATCGAACTGCTTTTTTTCGATGTATCCAAATTGCAAGATGGCCGCAGGATTGAGACCTGTTTGCGCAGTCATATAGCCCGGGATTTCCAGTTGACAGTATTTTTCGTCGGATTCAATACGCCACGCGTTGGGATCAACCTCTGGTTCACCAATCAACTCGGTTAGTTCGGTCATCAGATCCTCGTCCGATGGCTCCTTTTCCGGAGCACCACCGCAAGCACTAAGGAAAAGTGCCACACTGCCTGAAAACAAACAAACCGAAGACCTCATTGCTGAAAAATAACGGGACGAAATTAGCAAAAAGGAAGGGATTTCGGACTTAAATGACGTCAAAAAAAGATGCAGGAAAATTGTCAGAATCCGTCTATTCTGTCGCCGATTGTCGTAATTTCGCAGGCCTTTCGCAGAATGAAAATCGCACTGATTGGTTACGGAAAAATGGGCCTGGAGATTGAAAAAATCGCCTTGCAAAGAGGTCACGTTATGACGGCCCGTGCAACCGCTGACAGTCCTCTGACTGTCGAACAGGCGGCGCTGTCTGATGTGGCTATTGAGTTTACAGGTCCGGATTCAGCCGCAGGCAACATTCGGTTCTGCTTCGCGA
>Ga0247727_10004177_pt1 | contig 30899 bp, 27 predicted proteins | sample WisWelCaveWW1625_FD_202498 | JGI IMG/M metagenome (GOLD analysis project Ga0247727, IMG submission 202498) | Biofilm microbial communities from Wishing Well Cave, Virginia, United States - WW16-25 | ecosystem: Environmental > Aquatic > Deep subsurface > Groundwater > Cave microbial mat | place... | reverse complement strand
CGGCTTTTGCGCAAGCTGCACGGCCTCGCGCAATTGCGTGATCCCCTTTTCAATCTCGGTGAAATCGATATAAAGCAGATTGGCTAACAGCGCTGGCAGCGCGGTTTTGTCCAACCGGCAGGGGATGACAAGTTTCCGGAGAGCGATAGCATTAGTCCATTCCAATTCCACCCAATGCGATTGCGCGGCGAATTGGGACCAAACCAAAACCACTGTGTTGCACCACGCCAAGGCCGCGTTGATTTCCTTGGGGAGATTGTCGCCGCCACGCACTCCGGCATGATCCACCCACACGCCGGCGCCGGCAGCTTTTAGCTCTGCTTCCAAGCGCCGCACCAGAGGCTTGTTGTCCCAGGAATGGCTGATGAAAATTTTCGGCGTCTCGACGGGCATTTGCTTGGTAAATTCTTCTGAAAAATTCTTCTGAAAAATCTCTTGACAACAAAACACGTTTTCAGTATATTTTAAATGCGGAGCCGAACCCGTCTATAGCGGCGGGGTGTAGGCGCTGCTTCGAGTTGCTTTGAAACGCCTTCTTCTATAGAGGGCGTTTCCATTTTATGGACGTATCTTGCTTTTCAGTTTTTTGTCTCAAAAAAATTCTTGACAAAATTATGTTATTTGTGTATATTTAAAGTGCAGGGACGAACCCGTCCTAGGTGGCGGATGTAGGTTCTGCTTAAACGCCCTCTGGCAAAGAGGGCGTTTTTATTTATGGGCGTATGATCCCTTCGGGATCTTTCCTGCTCGCCTCACGAACTAAAATCGCCGCCAATTGATCAAAGAAAAGATGCGCATCGTATTTACTCTTGCTCGGAATTGGCCGTTCCCGCCTGAGCAGCGCATAAGCAACAAAATCAACCAACTGAATGAAATAGGATTGCCTGGAGTCTTTGAAAAAAGGATACTCAATAATCCTTTCAATCGGGATATTTCGATGACTCAATCCCGTACTCGTTTCAGCATCGAATCGAAGAGGAATGGGATTATAACTAGGCATTCTTCTTGCCAGCATGGTATATATTTTTTCCTTGCCTTGGTCACAAATCAACATGCCGTAGCTTCCCCATGCCTGGAGGGCAAGGTTGATCCCGTGCAAAAGTTCTTCGAAGGCGCGCTCATCTTCTTTTTTGGGAAATATAACGTTGAATAACTTTGCCCCTGGCAATTTCGAAACGAGCGAAATTCCCTCTCGAAAAATGTCCGCTCTTTCTTTTTTAGTAATGATTCGGTCGGAAGGACGGCCGCGGCCTGAAATAAATTTCCAAGCGTGCAGCTCTTTGTGGACGTCAATGCCGTATATTTTTTGCAAAGACTGCCGCCAATCTCGAACTTGTTGATAGGTCTGGCGCCACTGATCCACCGGCAAGGCTAATGCTGAGAACACGTAGATCTCTTCGTCGTGAGAGTCATCTATATACAAAAGGTGCATGGGCCTTTCCTGATTTTCTCTATAAATTCACTTTTGAATTTGCGTTCCCGGAAAATAGTGCCGCAAAATTTCCCGATACGAATAACCTCGACGCGCCATCTCCAGCGCGCCGTATTGGCAGAGGCCAAGGCCGTGGCCGAGGCCGCGACCTGTAAAGATATAAACATTTTTTTCAATTCGCAAATCAAACGCCGTGCTCTTTAATGTATTCCATCCTAAAACGCGGCAGGTGACGGCGCGAAAATCTTCGCCGGTGATGAGGTGCAGTGAATGTCCCATCACCGCCAACTCGCGCACGCGGCCATCGGCGCCTTTTTTTACAATCGTGATCGCGTTGATCGGCGCGCCGAGGCGCCGCTGCCAGATCTGGTGCAAGCTGTCGGCAGAAATTTTGGCGCGCCAGCGATAATGCGGTGAATGGGCGCAAAAGTTCGAGTCGGCGCGGCTGGTTAAATACGGTTGATCTGTTTGGTTGCCCCAGACGCCGTTATCATCGGCGGTGCGTCCGCCGCAGGTCGAGCTGTAATAAGCTTCGACGGGCTGCTGTTGATAAACTAAAATTTGACCTGTCGTATTGGTGATGGCTTGTTTGATTTGATCCGTGCAATTCTCATTTCCTTTATATACCTGGCAATGCGTGAGGTCGCAAAATTGGTGGTTCTCTTTTTGATGCCGCCGCCAGTTTTTAATCATATAAGTTCGCGCGACGACGGCCTGCGCTTGCAGCGCGGCAGTGCCGGCCTTCGGCATTTCCGCGGCGAGCACGCCGGCGAGATAGTCTTCAACCGGCGCGATATTGATGATACACAGCTCATTGCCAGCGACATAGATTTTGATTAAGCCGGAATAGCGGCGCGGGACAGCCAAGGCTGGCTGTCCTACATTCGGCCTCGCAAAAAAATAGTTGGCTGTGGCAGCGATTGTGATCGTGTCGGCCAATGATAACGAACGCGTTTGGCCGGCGTTTTCAAGCTGCAAAGCGCTTCGCGTTAAAATAATCCGCGCCCGGCGCAATGTGTCCGGCGATGATGAAACGATTAAAAAATTTTGGTGATGGCCGCTTGCCTTTTTTGTCAAGCCTTTTGTAAGCTGATCGGCGCCTGAGCTGATTTCCAAAATTTGCGGGTGGAAGATTTCAAATAAACGAATCTCCAACGTCTGCGCGTGGCTTGGCGTCATCATCACAATGAGCGCGCCAAAGAGACAACTGGACAGCAGAAGAAATTTTCGCAATACCACGGGAAATCTCCACAAAACGACTGCAATATAACGGCTTCGCACACGCTTGTCAAGGCAAATTTTCGCCGGCAAACTAGCACTTATTTTACGAAATTAACGTAGCGCGGCGTTAGCCGCAACCCAACGGGCGCAACCAAAACTGCACCACAAAGGGCACAAAGAACACAAAGATTTTCTCTGCGCTGCCTTTGCGGCTCTGCGGCTTTGCGTGAAAGTTTTTGCTTTTTTTGCAATGATTGCATTTATAACAGCTCAGTTTCCAGTTGAAATAGGCCTGGTAATGATTCCGATATTGAACCTCGAGGCCGGCGCTGTCGGCATCAAGGCTGTAGCTGTCGAGCATGGTAAACTCACGGGCGCGAATCAATCCGGATCGCGGTCGAGGATCATCTCTCCACTTGGTTTGAATGTGATAAATCATGCTCGGAAGTTGGCGATATGAGCGGATTTCCTTGCGCGTCAAGTCGCCCACAACTTCCTCATGGGTCATGGCCAAAACCATGTCACGATTTGATTTGTCTTTGAAGCGGCCCATCTCGGCGCCAATTTGATACCAACGCTTGGTTTCTTTCCATAAATCAGCCGGATGCACAACCGGCATGGTGATTTCTTGTCCATCGATTGCATTCAACTCCTCGCGCATGATATTCTCAATCTTGCTCAGAGATCGTCTGGCCAGAGGCAAATAACTGAAAATTCCGGCAGCGAGTTGGCGAATAAATCCCGCCCGCAACAACAATTGATGACTGGTTACTTCAACCTCGCCGAACACTTCCCGTAAAGTCTGGCCAAACAGTTTGCTTAATTTCATTTTGTTTTCGCTTTGTCTTCGATCTTCCTGATGAACTCAGTTTTGGCATCCGCATATTGATTGCCATCCTGCCACTCGCGCTCGGCCAGCGCTTTCTTCAAGGAGGCATATTCTTTCAACGCCTCCGGATTTTCTCTGAGATAACTTCGGAAAAGGAGGTGTCTTTCCCAAAACTCACCGCCCACTTGCACCATGTGGATATGGTGAGTTGTGGCCGCTTGTTGCTTTTTTTTGAAATATCTTCTGTATGGCATGACGTCTTCATATTTGGCAACATAGTCGTATCCTAACGCCACAATTTTTGGCACCAGACCATCGGCGATGGAAAATTCGGGCAGCCCAATCATAATATCAAGAACAGGTTTTGCGGCCAACCCAACAACGGAGGTGCTGCCAATGTGCTCGATTACGGATGCAGTGCCTTTCAGTGGATTTTGGAGCAAGGCCTTTTCTTGCTCAAATAGTTCCTGCCATGATGAGCGATATTCAACGATGGTGACTTTCATGATTTTCCCTTTTATTATTTCTCACTGCCTTCTCGACTGCCCAGGCATGGCATTGGTGAAAGAAATGGAATTGCTGTTATCAAAACACTGCACCGGCCCCCTCCACAACTCGTTATGCAAATTGGTTTCCAGATATTGTCCGCCGGTATACTCCGCAATCGTTTTCCGCCAGAAGTGTTGTGCTGGAGCGTTGGCCGCGGTTTGCTGAACTTCCCATTTGCCGCGAAACGACTCGAAAATATGAAACGCTACAACCTTTCCAACACCTCGCCGCCGGTACTTGCGCATAATGAAAAATTCCGCGATTGACCATTCATTCTCAGGCAAATAAGTATGCCGATTGACCAGCACAAATCCTGCAAGCTTATTATCCACCCGAACGATAAAAGGGTGACGCGCCTTTTCTTTCCAATAATGATCGAGATACGAGTAACCAAAGCAGCCGTGTGAGTCCACGTCGCTGGCTTCGAATTCTGAAAGGTCATACTGGTACAATTCCATCATCCGCTGGATGAGGGCTTTGTCATCGATTGCGGCAGGAGACACTTCGATTTTCATGGAAGCACCATTGGGATATCGGTTTTATCCTGCCTTTTCTTTCAGCGCGTGAAGAAACTCATCCGCTTGACGTTGCGTCCGCAACTCGATGTGCGCGAGGTGCAGCGCTTGCGCCAATTTGCATGCAAAGGTTGTTTTGCCCGAGCTGCTTGTGCCGACAACAACGAGGCGTTGGAATTTACGATCATGCATAGCGTTTGTGAGCTGATTACCGCACTTTCGTTAACCTCTGATTAAGTTCCCAAAGATCGGTTTTGTTGTCATGCCAGTAAAGCATCTCGCTGGCTTTTTGATACCTGAGCCATCTGTATTCCGTATGTTCGCGCGAAAGTCGTAATTCGCAGCCGGTGGCATTAACGCCAAAACTGTATTGCGGAATCACATAAACATCCTCGCCCCATAAGCGGCTATCCTTAAAGTGATACACCGGAATTGAAGTGACTGCATCTAAAGCAATGTAATGAACAGTCGGCGGTATGCCACACTCTTCAAAGGTTTCTCGTTTTGCCGCTTCCAAAGGAGTTTCGTTATCCTCGCCACCACCGGCAATACCTTGCCAGAATCCGGCGTCACTCCTTTTGAAAACCGCATATTCAATGTCTAAACCGTTGCGCCGGAAGGGAAGCACGTGTATTTGAAAAGGTGCACGAGCCATAATTATGTATTGGTTCTCCCTTCTTGGTCAATTGATAATCGCTTCAGCAACGCCAGCAAAAATTTGTCGTGATCGGCGATCAATTCTGGAATCTTGTCTGGCAAATTTGCCCAGAAAATCTCAAACACAATGGGTTCAGCTATGCCACCCGAGGTTTCGTCATGCCGCCATGTCGTTGGCGGATTGCCGGCAAATGGCAAGTGGTAGAAATAGCGATGATGGATTTCATCACGCTGGAAATCTCTCATATCGCGAATCTGCTCACCTAAAAGATAGACCTCGGTAAAATCGGATAAGCCCGTTTCCTCATAGACTTCGCGCAAAACCGCATCATCCGGATGCTCATCTGGTTGAACGGTGCCCGCCGGCACTTGAATGCCGGCTTTGGGAAAATCAGCGTGGCGAAAGACCAGCAGGCGATGGCCGTGCGTGATGTAGGCGAAAACTTTTTGTTTCAGGATGGGCATTAATTCCTATCTCGTGATGAATCAGCTCGGAGCTGTTAAATTATCCGATCATTTAGCATCACCAAATCACTATCCAAGTTGTTTCTTCAGATTTATATTCCAATACTCTGTTTCTTTGGCATTCCCTGATTCGTCATAGAAAATGGCCTTTTTTCGCTCCGGCTCATCGTGCATTGGAACATACCCAAGACGCTGATACAACGCCAGCGCGCGAGGATTATCGACGGGATCAACACCAACGTGCATCACATTATGCTCAAAGGCGATTGCCATTTTTTCCATCTGCGCGATCATGATGGTGCCAATGCCCATGGAACGAAAACGTTGAGCCACGGTCAGATCGCTGATCTTCGGAATATGCGACTTGGGCGAGCCTTGCGCGGGCTGGCGCAAGAACAACATGGCGAACCCGCAGATTTCGTTATCCTGTTCATAGACCAGAAACCGGATGCCCTCGCCATCGGCCTCGCTCAGATACCGCTGAAGTTGCGTGGGGGCATTACGTACTTTCGTTAATTCACTTATGTCTGATTGGGTTGCATCTCGGATGATGAACATAATGGCCGGATTGTTTTCGTGATTTACGTTAGCTTCTTGTGCTATCACTGACGATCATAATGAACGATGTGTCGCACCGATTCGGGTAAGTTTTGAAGTTCCGTCTGCAGAAATGAGGGCAATAACGGTAAGCTTGCCAGAACTTCGGTCTTTAATGGGAACCACTGAAAAGTTAACTCGATATTATTGGATTCCCACCCTTGATACGGACCGGCGGCAGTGAGATACTTCGACTCATTTGGCAAGCGCATCAGAAAGTAGAGCGCTATTTCATGGCAGTTTTTTTCCGCATAAGTAAAAAAATTTTCGACCAGCCACAACAAACGAACAACTTCAACCTCAATGTTCAATTCTTCCCGCATTTCTCGTTTGAGGGTTTTCTCTGCGGGTTCACCTAATTCTGCGCGGCCACCAGGAAAAGTCCAGAAATTGTCCACATGGGCGCGATGAAGGAGGACATGGTTTTCATGGACAGCAACGCCGACGATTCTATAATTGAAACAATTATTTCCTTTTTCAAAGGTGATCATCATTTGCTTGCCTTATGGTTGACACTATCCTTGATAAAGATTTTTGAGTTTTCCATACAACTTGACATCATCAAATACGGTGGTCGAATCAGTGAACTGACTCACCGAGCCTATTTCCGGGACAAGCTGCTTGAGCTCAGCACTTTGGATGGTTTTTCTGATTGCTTCAGCGAACCTGCCGGCAGACAACACTTGAAAAGGCCGGCCAAAGTAATTTCTAATATTCGACTCAAGTTCCTCCGTAATGCCCAGCGAATTATGTTTCTCAGCCATAATCTTGTAAGCGCGTCCCAGATATTGCTCTCGCTCTTGCCAATGAGAGGCCGCAAGAACTTGCTCTAATACCGGCAACAGCAAAGACGCGATGTCCAATTGCTTAAAGGCAGACCCAAACCATTTGCTGTAGGGAGCATATCGTTTTTCCAGGAAAAAACAGAGCCGCATGATTCGCTGAACTTGCCGGGCGGCCACCAACCTTGACCCAGGTTCATCGCCAACATATCCGCACCGCCCTGCAAAAGCTTCTTCCTCTGCAATCATGGTCCATTGAGCGGCCATCATCCACAGCCAAACATCTTGGGGAAAGTAGGACAGCTTTTTTCTGATCGCCGCGATGTCAAGATCATCGTGGAACACTCGGCCGGAAGTAACGCCGAGTAATCGATGTTCGGTGAAGGTGAGCCATTGTGCAACAGAAACGTCTTCGCCGGGTGTATAGCCAAGATAGTTTTCAAAGTATGACCGCAAAGTATAATATTTGACGAGCGGGTCAATCAGCCCATGTTGGATAAGTTCCTGCCGCCGCACGCCGTTGTCATTCCAATCGGGCTGGCTGAAATGAGTAGAGAATCCCTTATATTCGTAGGGAAAGCCAACGGCAAAAGCGGCGGCGATTTGGCCTTTCCACATCTCAAAGCCTTCTTCGGGTAAAAAGAGATTGAATCGTGGCCCCCACATGTGGTCGGTAGACATTTCATCATCAAGCCCGATTACATCGGAGCCATAACCGATAACGCCGGCAGCATAACGCAACGATGGGAAGCTTGTGCTGAGAATAGGCTTGGCAATTTCGTGGAAGAACGACTCACACAAATCGAGTCCCTTCATAAACGCGATCATCGATTCACCTTTTTACAAAGTTTTTAGCAACGATTCTTTTAGAGATTTTCACCTGCCCTTGAGCGATATGGGTCTGATAAGAAGTCCGCTTCGCTGTTATGCCAGATAATCACCCAACATGTTTGCCATCCTTTGCGCCGCACGGCCTCATGACGATGGTTGCCATCTCGGATGCTGAAAGTGCCTGAACAATACTCTACAATGAGTGGGGGAACGGTTAACGGATCGGTAATGCTATGCACTAATTCAGTGATTCGTCGTTCCCAATGTTCCGGTTCAACTAGAAATTTCATAGATGGCTCAGGGCCACAGACTCGCACCAGGTCAGATATATTCACAACTACAGGGCCAATCCACCAGCGTTGTTGCCGGCGCAGACCATTTGATAGCGCGAAATTAGCCCAATTACCAGTTGTGAGATAGGCATGAATCCATGTCTCAAGTTGACCGGAACGCGCATACTCGATAGCTGTTGTAACTGTAAATCTCATTCTAACGGTTCGCTGGAAGCCTGGTTGGGCGGGCCGCCTGCCTTTTACATGGGAGGTTTCAAAATGACCACCCGTCGCTTGCCAACGTGGAATTGCTCAATTCGTTGGTAACCTCTATGTGAAACCTTCTGTCGCTTATCGGAAACTACTGCCACAATGCTTGTTGGCAGTAGAACACCTAACAACGCCTCGAGCATTAACCACAAAGGATTTGATGATTCCAGGTTGGCGTCAAGATTGCGCCATTCGGAATGCTGACCATAAGGAACATCCGTAAAGACAATATCTATTGCCACGCCCTTCAAGTTCTCGCATAGTATTTTGCCGTCCATTGCACTAGCCTGGAATACTCTCGTTTTGAGAGAATGCTCTTCAGTCAAAGTGAAGATTCTGTTCCGCAGAACATGCGCGCTGTCCAACGCTTCTTGGTGAGATTGTTTGCCATACAGCCGGAGCATTTCAGAAATTTCGCTGATTCTTTTATCCAAACCACCGACACCGAGCAATCCAAAGTTCTGCTTTGCCAGCAATACGGCTTTCTCGTCAATGTCAGAGCCAATGACTTCCCGGATAGACCGCCCGTGCAAGTAGGCCAGCACACAGAGATGATACGCCGCGCCACAGCAAGGGTCGTACAGAACGCAGGGCACTGTAACTTGGTTCGCTTCGCGTATTGCCAGGCATCGTTGGAATATTTCACTGGCAAGCCTGACAGGAAAAGCCGTGTACCCAGATCGGCTATAAAAGACCCGGCCACTGGCAAGGTCAGAATAATCGGGGCGTTCTTTGGCGAACTGATAATGCACTGTTGCCTGCCACTGATTTTAGAGATTGTCGCAGTTAAGTTAAGCCCGTCCAACCTCGTTTAATCCACTACTTCACACCGACTCTCCACTGCTCGTCCCATTCCGCAATTTCATACTGATTGGTCATCGGAAAATTGGGCGGGCGCATTTTCTCGAAGCGTGGGTCGAAACGAATGCGTGTGCCGTAGCGCGGCTCAGTGGCGGTGATGGAGCCGGCGGAGAGGCTGCCGTAAATATGCAGCGTGCCGGTCTGCCGCGTGTAAAGATTCGGAACGCGAAAACTGCCGTGCGCCAAAACCGCGGCATAAATTTTCAAATCGCCCGGCCCGGTTACGGACGGCGCCGCAACTTCGATGTCCTTCGCCGAAACCAGGCCAAGAAAATCATCCGAAGGCGAAGCCTCGGGATCTTGCGCGTACAGCAAATCGTCATTAATAATGATATCATTTTCACTGTAGATCAGAACTTTGCCGTTGACGACGCCTTTGACGTGCAGCCGCGCTTTGTTCTGGCCGATGATTGAATACGGCGCTTCCGAAAGTTGCCCGCGCTGTTCTCGCTGCGGCGATGAAGCCGTGTGCCAGAAGTACGAACCGTCGGCCAGAAAAGTGAGCCAACTCTCTTCAGAAAAAATTTTAATCCGACCGGCGCTGCGACTGGTGTCGCGCGGAATGCCCATGAAAATGCGCGGCAGCGGAATTTCCGTAGCGCCTTCTTCGAGACCGGCGAGAAAAACTTTACTGTCGTCGAGGAACGAACGTTCTTCGGCGCGGCGAATGGAATAACCGGCGGTGGTGACTTTGCCCCGGAATTGCGGCTGCGTGCCGTTGCTGCTGCTGATCACCATCGCGCTGTTGCTGTGAAACCGGCCGTCAAATTCATCGTTGTGCAACGCGACGCGCGGATCCCAATAATCCACGAACTGCGCGAAATGCGAGAACGAGGTGCGGCGCATGCGAAATTGCGTGGTCAGCGTATCGCCGCCTTCCATCGTCGTCACACCGACGATAAGCTCGTCAAATCCCGTGGCCGAGGCAGCGGGGAGATGATTCAAATTGAATTGAAACTGTTGGCCATTTTTTTCCCAGACAAACGATGAATCCAACTTCGTTTTCGCGAGCGTTTTCCCGATGAAGTCCGTCACTTTTTTCACAATGGCGCGACGCTGTGACGCCGGCATGGCGAGTCGACGCGGAATGAGTTTCGGCGTCAAATTCGCGGTGTTGAACAGCGGGGACGCAGGCTCAGCGACCGGCGAAAACGGTGCGGCCTCGGCTGGTGACGGGCCACCGCTCACTTCCGTTTCAGCGGCGAAACTGGAAGCCGCCGGAGCTTGGATGTATGGCGCCGCTTGCATCGGTGTATTTTCACTGGCGGGACTGGAAGCGGCCTGCGAAGCGCGCGATGGTGCCTGTCGCCCCGTGAGCGGCGATTGCTCCTTTACAGGATGGCGATTTTCAACAAGCGCGGCTAAAGCGAAAACCACGGATTGCAAACGCAAAGGCCGCGCGGCCTCACGCGAGCCAAGAAAAACGTTTACCCCGACAACGAGTAAAATGTGAAGAAAAAGCGAGAGGCCAAAAGCGAACAACGGCTCCGGCGAGTTTTGATAGGCGCGGCGAAAGATTTTTTTAACCATGCTGCTGAGTTGCATCATGCCGATGACCTGAAGGTTGACATGTCAATATATTACCCGTGAACACAATAGTCAATTCTTATTTCCTTAATTTCATACATACAAAAGCCCAACCCCGATTTTCCTTTAACCGTCCCACGCAAAATCGGGGTATTTAAAAACTTTGCTTGCCTTTTTAACGCTTTGTTGCTATAATTATTGACCGGTCGCAGCGACCGTTTGTTTATCGCCGAGCCGTGAAGCCACAGCGACCGGTCAATAAAGCTTCTTGAAAGACAGGCTGTCTAACCTCATTTTAAAGGGTTTTCCCTTGACGCGCGCATTTGCCTTCCTCAACAAAAAAAATTTTCCTCAAATCGGCGTGGAATGGAACGGGACGCGATACAATTTTTCGCGGGCCTGGGAAATTTTTAAGCAGATCAAGCTCGATCGCAACGCGCCGGATTTGCCGTTTCTGCAATTGATGGTGGAACTGGATCTCTTTCATGCCGAAACGTTTGATGAAGTTTTTAACGCCATCAAAGAGCTGCGGCCGCTGGATGATTTGCACTTAAAAGCGGATTTTCGCTTCCAGCCGCCGATCAGCCGCCCACAAAAAATTCTGTGCATTGGCCGCAATTATCTCGAGCACGCAAAAGAACTGGGCAACAAACCCGCCGGCGGCGAGCCGGTGTTTTTCAGCAAATCGGTGTCGTCGATGATCGCGCACGAAGAGCCGATCCGCTTGCCGCGTTTTCCAATTGCCAACGATTTAAAAGACGGCCGGGGCCGCATCGATCACGAAGCGGAACTCGCATTGGTCATCGGCAAAACCGCATCGAATATTGCGGCACAATTCGCGAGTGATTTTATTGCCGGCTACACGATTTTGAACGACGTCACTGCGCGCGAGCTGCAAAAGAAAGACACCGCCGCCAACCTGCCGTGGTTTCGCGCCAAAAGTTTCGATACGTTCTGTCCGATCGGCCCGTATTTGATTCCCGCGGAAAACGTGCCCAATCCGCAGGCGCTGAATTTGGAATTGAAAGTGAACGATACGATTCGGCAGCAAGGCTCGACCGCCGACATGATTTTTCCCGTCACCGAAATCGTCAGCTATCTTTCGCGCTTTTGCACGCTGCAGCCGGGCGACCTTATCGCCACCGGCACGCCTTCCGGCGTCGGCCCGATCCAACCGGGCGACATGATCATCGCGAGCATCACCGGCTTGGGCGAATTGGAAAATCCGGTGACATAAAATTGCGCCGTCGCTGCAAAAGATGCTTTCCCCTTGGCCGCGCTTTGGCGCGCAGAAATTTGGGGAGAAGAGAAAAATTTTTGTGTCTAATAGAGTATAACGCCAATTCACTATTTTCAAATTTACCATCAGGAGAAACACTCATGAAGGAGAAACAGGCAGGACCAATGGCAGGCAAAGGATTGCAATTTCTAATTTGTCTGTTGCTCGTGTTGTTCAGTGTTGACGGCGGTTGGGCGCAGAATCGAATTAAAGGAAAACGCCGCGCCGTTCCGGGAGAAGTTCTTGTCAAATACCGCGTCGGCGTGGCAGCGAGTGAGCAAGAATCGAGTATACGGGACGCCGGTCTGATAGTGATCAGACGCTCGGCAACGTTGGGGTTTATACATTGCCGGACGAACAAATCCGTTGACGCCGTCATCAAGATTTGCAAAGCCGATCCCAATATTGAATATACCGAACCGAATTATTATCTCTACGCGGTTGAAACCATCCCGGAAGGCGAGCCGTTCGCGTTTAAACAAGGCGCGCCGCGCATTCCGAATGATTCGCGTTTTAGCGAGCAATGGAATATGAACAACAGCAACGACGCCGACATTGACGGCCCGGAAGCATGGGCGACGCAAACCGGCAGCAACGATGTACTCGTCGCCGTCATCGACACCGGCGTCGATTATGATCATGAAGATTTGAAAGAGCAAATGTGGCGCAATCCCGGCGAAACCGGCGGCAGCAAGGAAAGCAACGGCATCGACGACGATAACAACGGCTATAAAGACGATTATCGCGGGTGGAATTTTTCGGCCGATAGCAACAATCCGTACGATGACAATCAGCACGGCACGCACTGCGCCGGCATGGTTGGCGCGGTAGGCAACAATGGCAAAGGCATCGCCGGCGTGAACTGGCGCGTGAAAATTATGGCGCTCAAATTTCTCGGGCAGGATGGCTCGGGCACGACGGAGGACGCGGCGGAGGCGATCATTTACGCGGCGAAGATGGGGGCAAAAATTTCCAGCAATAGCTGGGGCGGTGGTGAAAATTCCCGCACGCTCCAGGACGCCATTCAATTTGCGCATGATCGCGGCTCACTGTTTATCGCCGCGGCGGGCAACGAGTCGTCGAATACCGATAACACGGCGAATTATCCTTCGACGTATAACGTGCCCAATGTCATTGCAGTGGCGAGTTCAGATCGCAATGATGCGCTCTCGAGTTTTTCCAATTACGGCCGCTACACCGTTGATCTGGCGGCGCCGGGTTCGAGCATTCTCAGCGCGCAGCCGCTGGGTCGTTATCAATTGCTCAGCGGCACCAGCATGGCGACGCCGCATGTCGCCGGCGCTGCGGCGTTGATTTGGGCGCAATATCCGACGCTGACCATGAAGCAAGTAATCGTGCGCATGCTCGGCTCGACTGATCGCAAGAATGCGTTCGTCAATCGCATGACCACCGGCGGGCGTTTGAATATCGCGACTGCGCTTTCCACCAAGCCGTTAATTGCACTCACCACGGATTTGCCGTACACGAACAACGTGACCGGCCCGTATAACGTCAGCACCACCGTGGTTGATGACGGCATGGTGACCAATGTCAAGCTGGTTTATTCGATCAACAGCGCGACGAGCGACAGCGTGGATATGACGAGCACCGGCAATGATTCTTATGCAGCGAGTATCCCCGGCAAGGCGTTGGAGACGACGATCAGTTACGCAGTTGTGGCGCGCGACGACGCGAACAATCGCTCGGTGAGCCAGACGTATACATTTAAAGTGACTAACGAGCAGCCACCGGCCGAAGGTTGTTGCGGTGAGCCGGCACTGTCGTTTGATGGTTTGGATCCTTCGACCCGTTGGGCCGTCGAAGTTCCGGCGAATATGGCATTTTTCCTGTTGCCGCTGGTGTTGTTGCGGCGCCGAAGAAAATAAGATGATTTTCGTTACTGGATGCCTGAGCCGAATCAGGCATCCAGCGCTTTCTTTTTTGATAATCTCATGAATCGTCCTTTTATTCCACTTTCACCCGAGCTTGAAGCCGATTTGTTTCGGTTGAATCCGTGGTGGCAAAGTCTGCCGTCAGCGCCGGTGCCATCATTCCGGCGTTGGGCTTTTTCCATCGCGCTCGGACGACTCAAAACCGGCATGACCAAAATAACCGCGCTGCGCGGACCACGTCAAGTTGGAAAAAGCACACTCGTGTTGCAAATGGTCGAGGCTTTGCTTTCTGAAGGAACTGATCCCCGGCACATTTTCTACGTCCAGTTTGATGAGTTGCCCAACGCATTCGAACTTGAGGAGCCGATCTTGCGTCTGGCTGATTGGCTTGAGCAGGCCTTTCTGGGAAAGACGTTTAATCAAATTGCTCACGAAGGCAAGAACGTTTATCTCTTTTTTGATGAAATTCAGAATATCGCTGCTTGGGCGCCACAGTTGAAATTTTTGGTTGATACCAGCGCCATACGGGTAATGATCACCGGCAGTTCGGCGCTGCGTATCGAGCAAGGCCGCGACAGTTTAGCCGGACGAATCAGCACGTTGGAAATGGGGCCGCTCTTGCTGCGGGAAATTATGGTCTTTCGTGGTGAAGGCGAGCTCAAGCCTTATTTGCCGGCGAACGGATTGGCGCCGCTCAAGGAAAAAGATTTTTGGCTCGGACTACGCCAGTTTGGTTGGGAAAATCGCGAAGCGCGAGATCGGGCGTTTACAGCTTTTTCAGAACGCGGCGCCTATCCGATTGCGCATGCCCGGGCTGATCGCCCGTGGGATGAGCTGGCGGATTTATTGAACGAGACTGTGATTCGCCGCGCGATTCAACACGATCTGCGCCGCGGCGCCAAAGGCGCGAAACGCGACGCGCATTTGCTCGAAGAAGTTTTTCGGCTCGCCTGCCGTTATGTCGGCCAATCGCCGAAACCGGCGCTTTATCTCGACGAAATCAAACGCGCCATGTCCGCGGATATCGGGTGGAAAAAAATCTTGACGTATCTCAAATTTCTGGACGGCGCGCTGTTAATTCGTTTGATCGAACCTTTAGAGCTTCGCCTAAAACGGACGAGCGGCGCGGCGAAGCTGTGTTTATGCGATCATGCTTTGCGCGCGAGCTGGCTGCAGGAAATCGTGCCGTTGCACGTCGAAGGCCTGAATCGGCAACCGCATGTGCGTGCTCTCGCCGGCCATATCGCCGAGAGCACGGTCGGCTATTTTTTAAAATCGATCACCAACCTCAAAGTCGCCCATTTTCCGGAGCGCGCCGCCGAACGCGAAGTGGATTTTGTGCTGACCATCGGCGAACAACGCATTCCCCTCGAAGTGAAATACCGCGTGCATATTGCCCGGGAAGACACGCGCGGCTTGCGAGACTTTATTGAGAAGTCGGTTTATAACGCGCCGTTCGGCCTCGTCGTGACGATGAATGACGACGCCGTTACCGATGATCCGAGAGTGGTGAGTTTGCCGCTTTCAACTTTGTTGTTGCTGCGATGAGATTGCCTACTCAATCACCATCTGCTCAATCCCCTCCGGCGCGGGCGGATATTTCAAATCCAAACTTTCCAGCGCTTCGACAATACGTTCTGAAATGACGAGGTTGCGACACCATTTTTTATTCGCGGGCACGACGTGCCACGGGGCCCACGGCGTGTTGCATTTAGTGATAGCGTCTTCATACGCGTTCATATAATCATCCCAGCGCGCGCGTTCTTTTAAATCGCCCGCATTGAATTTCCAATTCTTGGTTTTATCGGCAAGGCGTTTTTCCAAACGTTCTTTCTGCTCGTCTTTGGAGATATGCAGAAAGAATTTTAAAATGGTGCCGCCATGAGCGGCCAGCAGTTTTTCAAAATTATTGATCTGTTCGTAGCGCTCGCGCCAGATTTTCTCCGGCACGAGATTGTGCACGCGCACGATGAGCACATCTTCAAAGTGCGAACGATTGAAAATGCCGAGATAGCCTTTGGGCGGCACGTGTTGATGCACGCGCCACAGAAAATCATGCGCCAGCTCCAACGGCGTCGGCGCTTTAAAATTGGTCACGACACAACCCTGCGGGTTCACGCCGGACATCACCTGTTTGATCGTTCCGTCTTTTCCCGCCGCATCCATCGCCTGCAAAATAATCAGCAGCGCGTGTTTGCCCTCGGCGTACAAAACCTCCTGCAATTCCGCTAAACGTCCGATGTTCTTTTCCGTTTCCGCTTTGGCTTCTTCTTTGTCCTTGTATTTACCGGTGTCATCCGGATCAAAATCTTTCAGCCGAATTTTCTCGCCGGGCGGAATCTGGATCGATTGCTTCATCATGATCTCCTTTGTTGAAATAAACCTCTCGCAACTGCAATGTCATTCGTAGGAATCCCTGGCCTGCTGCAGGGCAGGCGTTTCTCGAGTCCGCATATTTCGCGGATTGAAAAAAGCCTGGCCTGGCGCCCGCCGCGCCACGCGGTGCCGCAGGCCAGGGATCTCTACGGGATGACACTTTAACAAAAATTCAATAATTGTCAAGATTAAAAAGCTTTCGGCGTTTTTCCTCTTGATTTTTCCGCGAAATAAGTTTAAAATGACAAGCCGCAGTTTTGAGGACGAAACCGTTACCCCAATATGGCCACTGGATTTTGTAAAAATCATCCCGCCGTTCTTGCGCAACGGCGTTGTTTTACCTGCGCGCAATTCATTTGCCCCGAATGCCGATTTCGCCGCCGACACCATTATTTCTGCGGCGAGCGTTGTCATCGCCGTTTTTTGTTGCAAGCCAGCCTCAATTCATTCTTTCGACCGCTCGCGGAAACGCTGCAGCCGCTTTGGCGTTGGCTCTTGCCGCGGCTCGCCGCCAAAGCCGGGTTGCGTAAACCCCGCGGCCTCAGCCGGGCCGTGAAATATTATGATCTGCTCATCAGCGTGGTTGCTATTCTCCTGCTGGCCTCGCCGCTGATTGGGCTCGCGTTGCTCTGGCGCGAGAATCGCCAGTTGCAAAATCGGCTCGCCCGCCTTGAGCAGGCCTGGGAAAATTCGCCCATCGCCGCCAATCACGCGAATGGCAATGCCGTTGCACATGCAAATGCAAATGGGAAATCTGCTTTTTTAAAAGTCACCCGCCCGACGACGACTGTGAGCGATCAGCCAATTGTGGTCACCGGAGAAGCGCCGGATGGTTTCATGATCAGTTTGCGGCAGGACAATCGCGTTTGTGCGGTGGCGTTGTCCAGCGCCGGCCAGTTCGTTTTACCGGCCATTAAACTCCAAGCTGGAACGAATCAATTTATCCTGCAGGCGTTTAGCAGCGACGGCAAAAGTATCGCCCAACAAAATCTGGCATTCACTTTCAGCCCGCCACCGCCGACTTATTTGGCGAAGGATTTTAGCCGCGGAAATATGACGCGTAAACAAATTGCGTTGACTTTCGATGGCGGCTCCACGGACAACGCGACGCCACAAATTCTCAATATTTTAAAAGAGCATAATTTAAAAGTCACGCTTTTTTTAACCGGCAGTTTCATTCAGAAATTTCCGGAAATGACCCGCCGCATGGCACAGGAAGGGCATGAAGTCGGGAACCACACGTGGAATCATCCCCACCTTACGACTTACGCCGCGGATAAAAGCCATGCCGCGTTGCCGAATGTGACGCGTGAACTTTTGCAAGATCAACTCTGGCGAACCGCCAAGTTGTTTGAAGAAATCACCGGCGTGAAAATGGCCCCATTCTGGCGCGCACCATATGGCGAACACAATGCAGAGATTCGGCAATGGGCCGCCGAGTTAGGCTATCGCCACGTCGGCTGGACGAAGGGGCGAAACTGGCAGGAAAGTCTGGACACGATGGATTGGGTTGCTGATACAACTTCGACAGCGTATCACACCTCCGAAGAAATTTTGGCGCACTTGCTGAAGCTGGCGCAGGAAGAAACGCCGGGCTTGAACGGCGGTATTATCCTCACCCACCTCGGCAGCCTGCGGCAGGACGGTGATCACTTTTATACGGTGCTGCCGCGCTTGATCAACGCCCTCCGCGAGAGGAATTATAACCTCGTCAAAATTTCAGAATTATCCGAATGAGCTGAAACCCGCCTTTTACAAAAACTTCCCTTAAATATTTTCCGCGAATCAAACCTTCACGGCTATATTTTCATTAGATAGCAATGATAGGATTTCTTGTTATCGGGATGCACCACTTGACGATATTTCCGCTTTCGATAAAGGATTTTATGATGAAGACGAAACAGCTTTTATTTTTTTGTAACCTGGCCGCCGGTTTGACCCTGCTGCTGCCCTTGGCGCTCGCGGCAAAAGGCGGAAAGAAAGATTCTACCGCAACGGCAATATCGGAAAAACGTTTGGTGCTTTTGCCGCAGGCTCATTTGCAGCTCACCACCGAACTGATCTGGGGTGACAGCGTCGAGGCGATCGTCACGGTGGCTGTGCCCGATTCGTGCAAAAACCAACGTTATTTTTGCCGGATTGAGACGAATATATCTCTGCGCCTGCTCACCATTCCGCGTTATAAATGGGCCGTGCGCGCTGATTCGCTCAAGGTGCTTTCCGCCATTCCTTTGCAGATTCGTATCGCACCACAGAGTTTCGCTGCGTCGGCGCCGATCATCAAAATTCATTTTCAGAATATGGATCATGCTGCCGGTTTGGCCGGAACGGCAACTCTCGAAATAATATCCGGCCCGCAATCGATTCCGCCAAAACCATTGACAATCGATTCAAGTTTTGTTTCGAAACCTGCCGCCGATAGTTCGCAAATATTACCGATCGCGAGTGACATTGATTCAGCGGCCACCGCAACCGGCTCAAGCTCGTTTGGCATTTTTTATGTCGCGCTGGCGATATTGCTCATTTTCCTGTTCGCCGGATTGGGCTGGCTCATGACATGGTCGCAACGCCACCGTTTTCAGAGCCTCCCGGCGAAAACCACTGGGGCGGCTTTTCCGCATCTGCAACATCTTGAACCGGCGCCCGCTGCCGCGGTGCAAAATGACAATCCGGCCGTTAACGAGGCGGCAACCGGCGAGAGTGGAGCCACCGAAACTCCAGAGGCAGCTTCGCCGCCGTCAAATTTACCGGCGGTGATAGCACAGGAGAATCAGCTAGATCTGGCGTTGGTTTTGGCGCAACTGCACGAATTAAAAATCTGCCTGCAACAAATCATGGCCAATCAACACGAAGCCAACCAGCGGCTCGCACAAATTGTTTCGGCAGCCGCGCTGGAAGCGCCGAGAGCTTCGACACAACTGGCCCTGTTTGACATTTTAAACGAGGACTCGCCGGTTAGAAATGGCGAGAATTATGCGAATGGTAATGGCTCGTCAGCGCGGCATTTTCCCACGGCTGAGGATTGTCGCCCGGCCAACTTGCCCGGTGAGATCATGTCGACATTGACGCACGGCGCGGAAAATTCCTCAAGGCTCACCTCGCCTTCGAGTTTAAGAATTTTCTTTGCCACTGCGGAAAGTAAAGCCGAAACTGCCGAGGAGATTCTGCTTCATTAAAAGAGCCTTCGCCCTCAGAAGTAGCTTGACAATGTTAACTTACGGCGTTTTTTGAATGGGTGAGTATGTCATTCCGAGAAGCGCAGCGACGAGGAATCTTTATTAATCTTTTACAAGTTCAATGTGTGCAAAAAAAGCAACAAGTTTCCAACGGATAGAAAAACCCAACGGATTTTGAATTCATCAGTTGGGTTTTTCAATCCGTTGGAAAAAACTTTGGTTGCGGCTTGTCCGCGTTGGGGTAGAACTCTCACAAAAAAGAAAAAATAGAAAGCTTTTCTGTGGGGGAGAAACTTTCCATAGCCTGCGACACCGCGTGGCGCTTGACAAGTCTTTACAATTTACATTTCATCTCACTCCGTAATCTGCAGCGTTTTAAAATCCAGCACCCGCCGTTTTGTTTTATAACGCATCGTCAATTTCTCGCTGCCGACCTCGGCATTAAGAAAAGGCCCCGCAAAGAGTTTGTATTTCGTTAAATCAACTGGTTTCCCATTGAGCTGGCGAGTATCCGGAAAGGCAAAATTCATTTTAACGCCGGCTAAATTTGTGTATTCCACCGCGACCTTTTGCGGTTGCAAATGGGCGACGGGACGCTGCGCGCGCAACTTTTCTTGAAAGGCCGCGAACGAGCCACTTTCCGCTTGCGAACGCACTTCGATCACATAGCCGTTTTGTCCCGCTGGGGCGGGATGGCTGCGCAAGCGCCAGTTTTCTTTTTCCTCGCGCCACTCGCCAGGTTGCAAAGGATACCAGCCAATATACGTTTCGCCCGCCTGGCACATGATCCAGCCGGAAGCATCGACCACGCGCTGCGCCAGCGTTTTAGGAAAGAAGCCGTCGATATGTTCCGACGTGGTGCCCGCCGGAATGTCGTACAACACCAGCAATGTATTCTCGTGTTGAAACGTGCGTTCATAAGGCGAGCTGCCCGTCCATTTGTCATCTTTGTTATAAGTCCCTTTTGATCCCACCACGTCCATGATCAGCGTTTTGATCTCTTCCGGAAAAAACATCCCCAGCTCGAGGCCCGACCAGTACGGATGCAAGCCGAAAATCGTCGTAAACGGCTTGCCGCTGGTGAAGCGCACGCTCCAGGTGTGTTGCTGAATCGGCTGCAGAATGCCGCCTTGCAAAGAGGACAAGCCGTAATCCTTCGTCATGTAGGTGTATTTGTAAACCGGCGGATTTTTCTCCGCGCCGTAGCGAATCACGTTGCGCACGCGTTTGCGTTCTTTGTGTATATATGTCGTCGTTCTGTCGTTCGCAATTTGATAAATTATTTCCGGCAATTGATAACCGGAAAGCGCCGGCAGCACCAGCCAACTGCTTTGCGTCGGCTCGCCGCCGTCAAAATACAAATAGGCAAAGGCCGATCCCTGCGAAAGCAGCGGCTTGTAAACCGCTGGCTCATAAATACGGCTGAACCCGCCGATATATTGGCCCTGCAAATGTTCCGCGGCGAAATCCGCAAACAGATAATCCATCATCATCTCGCCGCGTTTTTTCATCGCTGCGTCCTGCGCAAATTGCGCCAGTAAACTCATCGGGACGACATATTCCGGAAAATAATCCGGCGAGTCGAACTCGCCCTGTCCGATCGTCGTGGTGATTTTCATCCACTGCACGAGATACGCCTTCGCCTCGTCGCGATTCTCTTCCGAACTCTTTCCGTTATACCATTCCGTCCCCGGCAAATTCGGCCATTGCTCCGCCGCCAAAAAAAGCGAGGCGTAATACATGCACCAGTGATTCTCGGTATCGCCGCGATAGGGCGGATAGGTTTTCCACGCCTGCCGCATCGCGGCTTTTGTCGCCGGCGACATTTTATCCTTGCCGTGCAGATACGCGCCGATCACCGGAACCATCCAGAACATGTCGCCGCTCGGTTTTTTCAGCAGCGTCACCATGGCGCTATCGGCAAACGCGAGATCGACGTTGCGCGCATATTTGACCGCCGCGGCATAATAATGCATCTGTCTGGTGGTATCATAAAATGACAGCACATAGTTGGCGCGTTGCGCAAAGCCTTGGAGATATTCTTCGCGACTGGCGGTTTGAGAAAATAATGTTTGTGAAAATATTCCCGTCAAGAGAATAAAACAACTGCTGATCTTGCTCATGAAAAACTCCGTTCATTCAGGCAAAAGTGAGTTTTTAAAAAACGGCTGCATCGAAATTCTCCACACCTGCGCCCCGCTCAACCCCGCTGGGCGCCACGTCACGCCGCCGTTATCCGAGCGAAAAATGCCGCCCCAGATCGTGCCCGCATACACGCGATTGCTGCTGGCCGGATCGACCGCGAGCGAATGAATGTTCATATTCGTCAAACCCTCGTGATAACCCACCCAGCTTTTGCCGCCGTTCATCGATTTGTAAACGCCGGAGACAAATCCGCCGGCGTACATGATTTCCGGTTGGTTGGGGTCAAACGCAATTGCATAAAACGTGTTGTGATCGACGCCAACATTACTTTTCGTCCAGACTCTCCCGCGGTCGCGCGAAATGTAAATGCCGTTGTTCTCGGTGCCGGCGACGAGCATTTGCGGATCGCGCGGATGTTGCGCCATCACGCGAATGTTGGCCACGCTCAAACCGAGCCGCTGCCAGTTCTGGGCGCCGTCCGAACTGCCGAACACGCCGCCTTCCGTGACACAATACACGACGTTGGAATTGGCGTGATCGACGATCACACAAGTCGAAAAAGGATCGACCAGCCCGCGATTCACCTGTTGCCATGATGCACCGCCGTCGCTCGTTTTGTGAATTCCGTAAGCCGTCGAAAGATAAACCGTTCTTTCATCTTTCGGATCGATGCAAACCGCCAGCACTTCGGTAATCTCCCAGCCCGTCGTGATCTTCCAATTTTTTCCGCCATCCAGCGTGCGCAGCGCGCCGTTGCCGGAAGCGATATAAATCAACTGCCCACGCGCCGGGGGGTGTACGGCCAATCCAAACGCCCGAATATTTCTAGCGCCGAGATAATGCCACGTGGTGTCCTCGCTGGGCCGCTGATAATAGATGCCGGTCTGCGAATTGGCCGCGCCGACCACAAAAAGCCGGCTCGCCAGCACGCTGACATAGATGGTGGATTCCTGCGCGTGCAACGGCGAGAAAGAAAATAATGAAAAAAGAGTGACTACAAGAATTTTTTTCATAATAATGTTAAATAATAATATACACCTATCTTAATGAAAATTGAAAACCGGAGATCCGCAAGCAGCAATAAATTTCCCCGCGCATTGAAGAAGCCCGCGGATAAAGCTTTTCATCCGTGGGTTTCTTCAATCCGTGGGCGGTTATTTTTACCGCCCCAATCGTTCGGAATTTTTTTCTGAGTTTGATGGCATTAACACCTATGGAAACATGCTGATTTGTTTCACATGCGCCCCCTCCAACCCCGCCGGCTTCCACGTCATGCCGCCGTCGGTCGATTCATAAATTCCTTTTCCATTCGTGCCCACGAAAAGATGATCGGCATTCGCCGGATCGACCCAAAGCGAATAAATCGCCTCGATCTCCGGCGCCGTCCAAATCTGCAGCCAGCTCTGCCCCAAATCATGGCTTCGCCACACGCCGGTTTTATAACCGCCGGCGTAAATCGCTTTTCCATCCGAGGCAGCATGAATCGCATAAATCGCGGTCGCCGAAATTCCTTTTCCAGCCGACCAATTTTTGCCGTCATCAATTGTGACGCGCACGCCATGATCTTCGGTTCCGGCTAAAATAACATTCGAATGCGCTGCAAGCTGAATAACGGTTCGAATCCCCGGCGCGCCGGTTTGCATCGGCGACCAGTTTTCGCCGCCGTCGCGAGAACGATATAAATCATCGTCGACCGCGGCATAAAGCGTGTGGCGATCGCGGGCGTCGATGATGATCTCATCGGTGTACCAGCTTTTGCAACCGCGCATTTTCTCGGCCCAATTTTTCCCGTCATCGCGGGATTTAAAAATCCCAAACGGCGTCGCGATATAAATGATCTTGGCGTCAACCGGATCCAGCGCGACGGATAGAACTTCCAAGGTCTCCCAGCCGGTTAAAATTTTCCACGTTTTTCCGCCGTCCGCGGAGCGATGCAACCCGTTGCCGCCAGCGACGTAATAGCGCGGCGTCGCGCCATGTTGCGTAAAGTTTAGCCCGAAAGCGAATAAATTGGTGTTGGAAAAATTCTTCCATTCCGTTTTGCCTTTGGCGCGGGCGAACACGCCGACATAGCGATCCGCGCCGGTCACATTGCTCTTGCTGTTGTTGAACAGAACGGCAGCGTAAATTTTTTTTGAAACTTCTTGCGCCAAACTGGCTGTTGCAAAAAGCCCAAAAATTAAAATCAAGCCACGGGTTGAGAGTCGTATCATTTTTCGTCTTTAATTGAAACTTTATTGAAATCGAGTATACGCAGGTGATTTTTGTAGGTGATTCTTAAAACTCCGCTACCCACGTCGCTTTGCAAAAATGGGCCGTTAAACAAGCGGTAACTTTTAAAATCAACCGGCTTGCCGTTGAGCAGGCGTTGCCCGCCGTAAGTGAATTGCATCACCTCACCGGTTTGCGTCGTGTATTGAACGGTCAACGTTTCATCGAAATTATCGTGCGCCACCTTTGCCTGCCGCAAACGATTTTTAAATTCAGCAAAAGCGCCGTGCGTCGTCTCCGTGCCCATTTCCACCACCACGCCATTTTTGCGATCGCGGCTGCGCCAGCGCCAATTCACTTCTTCCTCAATCCATTCATAAGGCTGCAGCGGATAAAAAGCAATGTAAGTTTTTCCGGCTTTGCAAAAAATCCATTTCGACGCCTCTTCAATGCGCTCATCGAGAGGTTTTGGAAAAAAGCCGTCAATATGATGATGCTGCGCGTTGAGGTCGATATTGTATAAAACCAGCAAAACATTTTTATGCTGAAACGTTTGTTCGTAGGGCGAGCTGGAATTCCATTTGTTAGGATTGGTGTAAACGAGATGATACCGATTCACCTCGTCGCTCAACACTTTTTGTTCTTCGGGAAAGAACATCGCCAGTTCTTTGCCGGAATAAAACGGATGCAGCGTAAAAAGCGTGTTGTGCGGTTGCTCGGAAACAAACGTCACGTCCCACGTGTGCTGTTGGATCGGCTGCAAAATGCCGCCGTGCAACGAGCCGAGCACGTAATCGTTCGTCATGTAGGTGTATTTGTAAACCGGCGGATTTCTTTCCTCGCCAAAACGAATGATGTTGCGCACGCGTTTGGTTTCGGTATGAACATACGGCGTGCTGCGATCGGTCGCGATTTGCCGGATGATTTCAGGGAGGCGATAGGAGCTGGCCGCCCCGGCGATTGCCTCCCATGAGGGGTGGCGTGACTTCCCTTTTATTTCAGACCACGGCGCAAAATTCGGCTCGCCAAAATATAGCCACGCCCATTTGGTGGTCAATGCCGTAATCGGATTGATAATATCCTGCGGATAATCGCGGCTGTGTCCGCCGCCATAATTGCCGTGCAGATGCTCGACCGCAAAATCCGCGAACAAATAATCGAGCAGCATCTGCGCTCTTTTCTTCATCACCGGGTCTTGCGCAAAATCATACAACACCAACATCGGCGTGATGAAGGCGTTGAAATAAGTCGGCGAATCAAACTCGCCCTGTCCCTTTGTCGTCGTCAATTTGATCCAGTGATCGAGCCACGACTTGGCTTCCGCAAAATTTTCCTGCGAGCTTTTGCCGTTGAACCATTGCGCGCCGTCTTCACGCGGCCACGTTTGCGCCGCGAGATAAAGGCCGGTGTAATACATCACCCAATGATTTTCGGTGTCCCCGCGATACATCGTGCGCCGGCGATAAACCTGCCGAATTTTCGCATGAAAAGAATCCGGCAGGAGCGCGCGCGTGTGAAGATAAGCGGCCATCAGGCCATACGCATAAAACATGCCGCCAATGCCCTCGTCACGCGTCAGCGAGTCCAACTGCGACACGGCTTGTTGAAAATTGGTCTGCGTGTGCAGTTTCGCGATAATCGTGAAAAAGTCTTTGCGGGCTTCCTGGCTGGCGGCATTTAGAAAACGGATTTTGCGATCGCCAAACGCAGCTTGGCTCCGGCCCGCGTTCGGCAAAGCGGTAAATACGGAAAATAGAATAAGAATGATAAGTAGCTTTTTAGTGACGTCTGAAATCATTTGGCCAATCGCGTTTTTGACGTTTTACGCTTTACGTATTATTCTTAAAAATTTTTGAAATCATAGTTGAAATTGACAGATTTTAGTATATCTTACAAAGAATTAAAACGCAAACCTTTTTTATGAAACGTTCACAAATTAATACGCTGCAACGCGAAGCCGTGCAGTTTTTCGCCGAGCAGCAATTTCGCCTGCCGCCGTGGGCTTGCTGGCGGCGTGAAAATTGGGAGGAAAATAAGGCCCGGGTGGAAGAAATCAAAGCGCTGCGCCTGGGCTGGGATTTGACTGATTTTGGTTTGGGTGATTTTTACCGGCAGGGTTTGTTGCTGTTCACGTTGCGCAACGGCATCCTGAATCAGCCGGGCGCCAAAGACTACGCCGAAAAAATCATGGTCGTGCGTGAAAAGCAAGTGACACCTCTGCATTTTCACTGGCACAAAATGGAAGACCTCATCAATCGCGGCGGCGGCCAGCTTGTGATTGAAATGTGGAATTCGACTCCCGACGAAAATTTGGTGAATACGCCGGTAGCCGTAATGGTTGACGGCATTCACCGCTCGCTGCAACCCGGCGAGCCGTTGATTCTTACGCCCGGCGAAAGCGTTACCTTGCCGCCGTATCTCTATCATCAATTTTACGGCGCGCCGCAAAAAGGCAATGTGCTGGTCGGCGAAGTCTCGCGCGTGAATGATGACGGCAAAGATAATCGTTTTCATCAACCCGCGGGACGGTTTCCGAACATCGAAGAAGATGAAGAGCCGCTGTATTTGTTGTGTACTGAATACCCATAAATTGGCTGTCATTCCGTTGGAAACTTTTTGCAATTCAAAAGCATGCTTACCGCGCTTATTAACAGAATGACACTCCCTTTACTTTATAAAAACCGCTTGAAGAAGAGAACCCATCCGGACGATTCGCCAAACCCGGATACCAAAACCAACTGAATCCGTATGATTAAAACCACGGTTGTGGGAAGCTACCCCGTGCCGCAATGGCTGCGCGTGTATGGCACGCGTGAAAGCCTGCGCGATGCAATTATGGTTGTGCTCAAAACGCAAGAATTAGCTGGACTCGACGTTATCAGCGACGGCGAGTTATATCGGTGGGATATTAACCACCCCGAAACCAACGGCATGATCGATTATTTCATTCAGCCGCTTTCCGGTCTCGACGTGAAATTAGATCGACAACGCCTCGAAAAATTTCGCCAGCAATCCGGCATGAAATATCGCTCTGAGCCGGCGGGCGTGGTGACCGGCGCGCTCGGCCCCGGCACATTGAATCTGTTGCGCGATTGGCAACGCATTCAACCGCTCACGAATAAACTGCTGAAATTTACGGTGACGAGTCCGTACATGCTTGCGAAAGTTTTGCTCGACGAGCATCATCGTGATTTACAACAACTCGTCATGGCGCTCGCAGATATTTTAGCCGCGCAATTGCAGGGTATTGACGCGGCCATCATTCAGGTCGATGAAGCCAATCTCACCGGCCATCCCGAAGATGCGATGATTGCGGCACAAGGCATCAATCGCGTTTTATCGGGCGCAGCGGGAGAGAAGGCCGTGCATCTCTGCTTCGGCAATTACGGCGGGCAAACGATTCAAAAGGGCACGTATCAAAAACTCGTTGAATTCATCAATGCGCTGGAATGCGATCACCTCGTCCTCGAAATGGCGCGCCGGCCGCAGGAAGAACTCACGATGTTGCGCGAGGTGAAATCCTCCATTGGCCTCGGCCTCGGCGTAATTGACATCAAAGACAATCAAGTTGAAACGCCGGAACAAGTTGCGGCTCGGATCGAACACGCCGCTCGCGTTGTTGGTGTGGAACGGATTCAATACATCCATCCCGATTGCGGCTTTTGGATGCTGCCGAGGTTTGTGGCGGATGCGAAGATGCAGGCTTTAGTTGATGGAAGAAATTTATTTATGAGCAGATAATATTTTTAATCATTAGAAATAATTTATGCCCGAAACCAAAATCCAAACCGGAAATCCCGTCTTCGACGAGTTTTATCTGCGCATCAAAAAATTTCTGCAGGCCGACGTTTCCGAGTTTGTGCTCGACGGCAGGCGCGTGCGCGGCTATCGCAGTCCGGATTCCAAGCCGATCTGGCTGCGCGACCACACGCTGATGATGCGAGGCTACAAATACTTTGAGCGTGACATGACGAGCGCGGTCGAACATTTTGCTGAGATGCAAGCGTCAAATGGCCGGCTCTTCGATTATTTTGTGATTGGCGAAGAGCGCGAGAACTGGGCGAAATACGTGCGCGTGCCGCTCGAAGCCGATGTCGAGTTTTATTTGCCGATGGCGGTTCATACCGCGTGGCAAGCCACCGGCGATGATGAATGGATGGTGCGGATGCTGCCGCCTTGCGAACGCGCGCTGCAATACATGATGACCCATCCGTGGCGCTGGTCGAGCGAGTATCATCTCGTCAAGCGCGCCTATACGATCGACACGTGGGATTTTGATTACGTCGAGGGCCGCACGCCGTGGCTGAATTTTCAGATCGACGATAAAACCCATTTCGGCATTTTTCACGGCGATAACAGCGGCTTGTATGACGCGTGCAATAAGCTCGCGCTGCTCTTTGCGCATCACGGCGAGCAGACGAAAAAAGCGTACTGGCATGCAACCGCCGAAGGCATTCGCGAACGCACGAACGCGCTGTGTTGGAACGGAAGTTTCTACACGCATCGCATACCGCTTGATGATTTCAGAATGGCCGGTGTGGATGAAGCCGCGCAATTGAGTTTGAGCAATCCGTACGACATCACGCGCGGCCTAGCGACGCACGAGATGGCCGTCGAGATTATTAAGGAATATCAACGCCGTCGCGCGCATGGCAGCTCTTTCGCGGAATGGTTCAGCATCGATCCGCCGTTTCCCAACAGTATTTTCGGCGACAACAAATTGGTTCCCGGCGCGTATGTGAACGGCGGCATCATGCCTCTCGTCGGCGGCGAATTGGCGCGCGGTGCATTCGAACACGGCTTTGAATCGTATGGACTGGATATTTTGCAACGCTACGAAAAAATGATTCGCGACACCGGCGAGACGTATCTGTGGTATTTTCCCGATGGCCGGCCCAGCACGAAAGAAGCGAGCACGAGTCCCGACGCGCAGCCGACTGACGGCTGGGGAAGCTCCGCGATGCTCGGCGCTTTTATGGAAGGCTTGTGCGGCATCGAAGATCAACATAAACTTTTTGAAGTGGTGAAGCTGTCGCCGCGTTGGGCGGTTACTGCGTTACAGCGCGCTGCGGTGGAAGTGACCTGCGGCGCTTCAAATGCTGCTTTCGGTTATGAATGGAAGTTGCAGGAAAATGGTTGTGAGCTGACGATGCAAGCGGAGCAAGCGCGAGTCGATCTTCATTTATTATTACCGGCGGGAAAACGCGTTGCCAAAGTTCTCGCGAATCATCATGCGGTTCATTTCTCGCCGGCCACCGTTGAAAAGAGCAACTACGTGGATGCGCAAGTTGAAGTGAAAAAAAATCTGCATCTACAAATTTCTTTCGCGTAATACGCCATGTAATACGCCATATAGAGATGGACTTTATTATTGTCATTCGAACGAAGCGCAGCGGAGTGAGGAATCGGTTTGAAATAAAGATTCCTCGCTGGCGCTCGAATGACAAAATTAAAATTCATTTCTTTTATGGCGCCCTACTCCTCCATCATCGCCAGCCGATTCATTAATTTCCGCAAATGATCTACGATTAACGAGGAGCTGCCGTTCGAGGCAAGTCGGTGCGAAAAGGCTGTAGCATCGAGAAAGGAAAGCATGGTTTGGCGCGCCACGCGCGGCTTATACATGTATTCACGGTTCTTGCGATTCAGCGCGCTTTCTTCGATGGTGAAAACGCCCAATATGGTGAGTTCATGGCGGGGGGAAATCTGCCGGCGATCAACTAAACCGCGGTCGGCCATCACGGCGAGCGTTTGCTGTAAATCCCCCGCGGTGAGATTATTGGTGCTATCGAGGCTGGCATAAATTTCGGAGGAAGTCGCCGCCGTTTTTTTCCATAATACACTCATCACTTCGATTTCAGTTTCGGAAGGAATCACGGCGAGAGGATTATTCGGGCCGCCCGCCAGTTTTTCGGAGAGATACTTGAGCCCTTTGCCAATCAGCGTGCCGAGGGGGGACATCGGCGGCAAGCCGAGTTGGTCGCGCCGGAATTTTTCCTCGATTTGATCAAGGCGCGGCGCTATCGCGTTCAACTGCGATTTGCTCAGGCTCAACGGCGTCTGTTGTTGCAGGCGAAAAATGAGCAGGGAGTCGCTCGCGCTGATCGTGCTTTGCCGCAGAACGTTTTCAATGAAAATTTGCCTGCGCAGCCATTGCGCGCGCGCCTCGGCGCTTTCGCCGCTCAAAACCGCGCGCGCATCGAGCGTGTCGTGACGAACTGAAGTCGTGTCCTGCGCCGGCGCTGAAAGTGAAAGCGCCAGAACAAAGCAATATGAAAAAAATTTTCGCATAAAAATATATGTTCAAGTATAAACAAAACGGTATTGAGTTAAACGTCTGTCAGCGTTGCTCTGTTCCAATGTCTTGCTCACGGGTTGAGAGAAAAGTCATTCGGGAAGAATCTTTTTCTTCGGCTAGCCAATCCTCTCACGTCATCCCGAAGGGATCTTGTTTAAGATCTAGCGCAGTGCATGTGGTAAACAAGATGCTTCGCAGCAGGACAAGCTGGATGTTCGCCAATCTGCTGACTTACAACTTAAAGCCCGCCCCGCTCTTATAACCAGCCATTCTCTTTATACCATTGATATGTTTGTTGCAACCCGTCCTGAATGGACAGCGCCGGTGTGAAACCGAGTTGTTGCCGCGCTTTTTCACCGGAACAAACCCAGTAATACTGCCGCAGCTCGTTGATCTTGTCAAAATTGAGTAGCGCCGGTTTGCGTGAAACCTTCGCGCCCAGCTCGCTAAAAGCCGCCAGCACCGGCGCGATGAACTCCGGCACGGTGAGGGAAATAGTTTTCTTTTGCATCGCGGTTGCCAGCGCCGCTCCCAGTTCGTGCCAATCATACGGCTGAGGATTCGTCATAAAATACGTCTCGCCCGCTGCGCGCGGATGTTCGCTGGCGAGTAGAATGCCGTTAACGAGATCCTGCCCATGAATCATGCTGGCTTGGCGCTCGCGCCAGCCGAGCCGCAAGCGCACGCCCATTTTTACCTGCTTAAAATATTCAA
>Ga0247727_10004176_pt1 | contig 30907 bp, 29 predicted proteins | sample WisWelCaveWW1625_FD_202498 | JGI IMG/M metagenome (GOLD analysis project Ga0247727, IMG submission 202498) | Biofilm microbial communities from Wishing Well Cave, Virginia, United States - WW16-25 | ecosystem: Environmental > Aquatic > Deep subsurface > Groundwater > Cave microbial mat | place... | reverse complement strand
CTGGTTCCAGGAGCCCCGGACCTCCTCCCACCGCCGCATCGACCGCCACGGACCAATTCTACCCCATGAACCCGGACTCCAACCCCGCCCGGCTCATAGACCCCGGCCGGGTTCGTCCCCTACATGATCCCATTCAGGCCCCTCCTCCACGCCTGACTGTGGCGCTTCGGAGGGCTGACCGTCGTCCGGGCCGGCCCGTGACGGCGCCAGCGGCGGCGGCTCCTCCCATAGGCCGACCGCCCGCAGGAACTTCTCCACGATGTCGGGCTGGTCGATCGTCGCGATGACCGACATCCGCTCGCCGCACTTCGGGCATTCCAGCACGTCAAGGTCCATCGTCCGCCTCATCAGCTCCGCCCATGCAAACCGGCGGCGCCCCTGGCGGTCCGGCGTCGGGGTCGGCGTCGGGGTCGGCGTCGGCGTCGGCGTCGTCTTGTCGACCCGCGTCACGGCAGACTCAACCGACGGCGCAAGTCTCGAACCCCCGGCCACGGGCGACGGCAACGATGCCGCCTCGATCGGCTTCTCCGCCGGCTCTGGCGGTTCGTTCTGCGCCCGCTCATCTCCTCGACCCGCGGGTTGCGGAGGCTCAGCCCGCGTCGATCGTTCATCAGCGCCATCTTCGAGACTTCGTGGCCGGCGCTCCGGAGTCGCTTCCCCGACGGCCTCGGCCGGCGGCGGCAGCTCAGGCGCCGGCCCGGCGACGGGATCGGCCGCCTCCAGGGCTCGCGCCGCCGGGTCTGCACCTTGCTCTGCGGCGCCCTCAGTGCGCGCCGGCTCCGCCCCATGCCCGCCGCACGTCTCAGCCGCCGCCTTCTTCAGCACCTCCTTCCGCCGCTTCGACCTCGGCGCCAGCACGCCGTGATACCGCACCAGGTGGTACCTCGGCGGCGGGATCAAGGCCGACAGCTTCTCCATCAGCTCCATCGGCGTCAGAACGATGCAGGAACTCCCGTCCTCCCACGCCCGCCGGAACTCGTACGCGATTTTCCCGTCCGGCAGGAGCGTCATCCGCTCCGCCGAGTACGACGGCCTCAAGACGTACTTGCAGAGAATCTCAAGGCCCTTGCGGTCGTCCGCTTTCATGCTCACCGCCGCGTGCACGCTGTACCCCTGGTGCTGCGCGCAGAGCCTCTTGGGCTTCTGCTCCGGCGCGCCGTTCAAGTCCGCCCCCAGAATCGTCACCCCCTTCACCGCGTCCGACATCGCCACCAGACCCTGGATCGACGCCGCCTGGAAGAGCTCCATCGGCTCCGCGGCCTCGGCCGGCTCCTCGTCGGCCAGGATCCCCGTCTTCACGAGCATCCGCTCGATCCGCTTGCGCGACCGGAGCAGCACCCGCTCCACGTCGTCGTCGGTCGGCGGCGGCGCTTCGTGGAAGCCGTCGGCCTCGTAGACTCCGTCAAGGACGATGGTATGGAAATGGACATTGAGGTTCAGCGCCCCGCCGAAACGCTGCACCCCGGTGACCGCCCCAGCTTCGCGCCTCCGGCGGGCGCTCCGCAGGGCAAGCCCGCACTGGACACGACCGCGACGACCGCGCCCAGGCCGAGTCCGGCGCCGCAAATCGCGGAAGACCTCGGAGACGAAGATCGCCAGCGCCTTCGTCAGCAGCTTCGCGTCCTTCGCCAGCGCAAAGCGCACCCGCCACGGCACCGACAGGACCCACTGCCGCACCGGCACGTGGGGCATCACCTCATCGACCAACCATGCCGCCGTATCCGCCATCCGGCGGGCATCGCAAGAGGTGCACAACCCCCGTTGCTTTCAGCTGGACGCGACGACCGCGTCGAGGCCGCACGTCGGACAGTGCACGCGCGCGAAGCCCCGCGTCAGGTCGCCGCATTCCAGGAACTTCCCGAACGCTGCGCGCACGTACTTCGGCAGACCCCGACCCCGGGCCTCGGCAACATCGATGAACGTCCGGAGGTTCTCCGTGATGACCCGGTGGGTCACCCCCGCCTGCGGGTTCCGACGCCGATACGCCGCGACAGCCATGGCCGTGCCACGGCGAATGGCGTGCCACGAAAGCGTCCACAACCCCTTGCGGCGCAACGGGTCATATGTGCCCTATAATGACACGGCTAAAACGTTACGTTTCGTAACCTACCACGTTACGAAACGTAACGTTTTGACCCCCTTCCCGGAGTTTTCGGCGGGACCGCGCCGATGCCAGCGCGACGGCGCCAACCTGCGGACGAACTCTTGCGCCTAAGACGAGGAAGAGAGGCTGCCCACAGCGCCCCTCAGCGATCCAGTCTTCCCACTATTCCGACTTGCACCCGACGGTGGGCTGTCGACGGTGGACTGTTGACTTAATCCGCCCCACCGTTACATTGACTCTGCCTCGGTGCAGTGAATCGGAGGCGGTAGGGCACCTGGTGGGCCCCCCGGGCTTCAAACCCGTGGTACCGGTCACAAGCTGGTAGGTGGGTTCGATTCCCATGCGCCTCCGCCATTTTTCTCCGACGCCGTCGCGATGGCGCCGGAGAAAAATGCCGTGAGGGAGCACGGATGCGGAGCATCCGCGCGGGTCGAACGGCTCAAGCGGCAAGCACGCTACAAGATAGGGACTCACTCATGGCCGACGCACCCAAGCCCGACAGCGGTGGCTTCAAGGAAGGCCTCGAAGACATCGTCGCCACGACCTCCAAGGTCTGCTACATCGACGGCGTGAAAGGCCGCCTCGTCTACAGCGGCTACGACATCACGGACCTCGCCGAGCACAGCACCTTCGCCGAGGTCGCCTACCTGCTCTGGTACGGCCACATGCCGCGCAAGACCGAGTTCGAGGTCTTCATGTCGACCTGGCGCGACATGATCGACCTGCCTGAGGAAGTCGTGAAGATCATGCGCCTCTTCCCGAAGACCGCGACCCCGATGGAAGTGCTGCGCACCGCCGTCTCCGCCCTCGGCCACTACGACCCCGACAGCGGCAACCACGCGCCCGACGCGAGCCTCCGCAAGGCGATGCGGCTCACGGGCCGCCTTGGCTCCATCACGACGGCGTTCGAGCGGATCAAGGAGGGCAAGGAGCCCATCCCGCCCAAGCCTGTCGAATCCATCGCTTACAACTTCCTCTACACGCTCAACGGCAAGGAGCCCGATCCCGCCTTCGTGAAGGCGCTCGACGTCGCCCTGATCCTCCACGCCGACCACGAACTGAACGCATCGACCTTCGCCGCGCGCGTCACCGCCGCGACGCTCTCCGACATGTACTCGAGCGTGACCAGCGCGATCGGCGCGCTCAAGGGCCCGCTGCACGGCGGAGCGAACGAGGCCGTCATGAAGATCCTCCTCGAGATCGGCGACCCCGCCAAGGCCGAGGCGTGGACGAAGGACGCCCTCGCCAGGAAGATCAAGGTCTCCGGCTTCGGCCACCGCGTCTACCGCACCGAGGATCCGCGCGCCACCGTCCTTCGCCGCTACAGCGAGTCGCTCGGCAAGCTGTCGGGCAACCTCAAGTGGTACGAGATGAGCCGCGAGGTCGAGCGCGTGATCCGGACGAACACGAAGGTCTACCCGAACGTCGATTTCTACTCCGGCTCGTGCTACTACTCGATGGGCATCCCGATCGAGCTCTTCACGCCCATCTTCGCGCTGAGCCGCTCCGTCGGCTGGACCGCCCACATCCTCGAGCAGTGGGCCCACAACCGCCTGATCCGCCCGCGCGCCGACTACAAGGGCGCCGACGACTTGAAGTACATTCCGATCGAGCAGAGAACGTAAGACCGGGGATGTACGAGGTACGATGTTCGATGTCCGATGTAATGTTCGATGTGACGCTCAAGTGACCTCGTACATCACATCAGAACATCGAACATCGAACATCCCGACGTCCTACTTCGTGACTCGTCCGTACCGGTACGGCGTCTCCAGCGTCAGCGCGTTCATCGCCGTCGCGTAGATCCGCCCGCCCTCGCTCGACCACCGGTCGCCGGGGCCCCACGATCCGTCCTTGCAGCCGCCCGTCTCCTGGTTGTCGACGAGCGCTTTCTCCACCGCCGCGTTCCACTTCTTCCAGCCGTCGCCCTTCGCGCCCTCGACCTGGAAGAGGGCGAGCGTCCCCCAGTACCAGTAGTAGTAGTCCCGCTTGTTCTCGTCCCACGCCGGCCGGTCATTGGCGGCGAGGTCGACGACGGCCGCCAGGTCGTCGGCCTTCGACCCCGTCAGCGCCCGCGCGAAGCCGGCCCCCATCGCCAGCGTCTCGTGATGGTCGAAGTTCTCGTTCTTGCCGGGCATGAAGACCTTTCCCGTCCCCTTGTGCGTGTAGCCGGCCTTTCCCGCCTGGTCCGTCACGCTGTCGAACCACGCGCGGCCGCCGTTGATGGCCGCGTCCCTCACCGCGAAGCCGCCCATCTTCGCGACGGCCAGCGCCTGCAGGCAGTTCATCGTCACCGACGTGTCGCTGTCGCCGCACCGCGACGAATAGCGCCAGCCCGAGTTCGGATTCTGCGCCGCTTCGATGGCCCCGACCGCCAGCTGCGCCGGCTCCTGCCAGGGGCTCTCCTTCACCATCGACGCCGCCTCGACCACCGCGAGCGTCGCCCATGCCTCGCCGTACATGTACTTCATCGTGCGATGGTCGAAGGAGCCGTCGCCGCCCTGCCGCTTCACGATCCACTCGAGGCCGGCCTTCACGACGTCGCCGAAGACGAGGTCGCCCTCCTTCTCCTTCGACAGCGGCGTGTGTCCCGCCCCCAGGAACGCGCAGACGCTCATCGCCGTCACCGCGAGCGTGTACGTCTCCTCGCCCGGGTTCGGCTTGCAGCCGTCCTTCTTGCATCGCTCCGTGTAGTCGACCGCGCCCCACGAGCCGTCCTTCGCCTGGTGGCGCGCCAGCCAGCCGAGGGCGCGGCGCACCGCGGCATCGCTCTCCTTGCTGGCGCCATCGCGCTTTTCGCGCCCCTTGAGGAAGCCCTTGAAGACGGCCTTCATCTTCAGGACGTCGAGCACCTTGTGGAGGCGGCCGCGCACTTCGAGGTCGGTCGTCTCCTTCAGCGCCGCTTCAAGTGCGGGCTCCGCCTTCTCTCCCAGCTCGAGGAGTTTCTTCTGCGCCGCCTCCCGCTTCTCGATCTCGCTCGACTTGAGGTCGTCGATCAGCTTCTTGATCTCGTCCTGGAACGCGGGCGAGCCGCAGAAAAGCACGGCAGAAACCACGGCCAGCAGTGTTCTCATCGCTCCTCCTCAGTTCGCGACCAGGGAATCTCCGCCGCCCATTCAACGCCGCTCGGGCCCGGTGGTTCACCGGTTCCTGCCGGCCCATGGCCCGCCACTCTCCACTGCCCCCCAGGGGCATTGCCCCTAGCTACCAGCTACTCGTTCCTGTACCATTCTCCGCCCACCATGGACATCCGCAACGTCGCCATTATCGCTCACGTCGACCACGGCAAGACGACCCTGGTCGATTTCATGCTCCGCCAGACCGGCGCCTTCCGCTCCAACCAGGACCTGACCGACTGCGTCATGGACTCCAACGTTCTCGAGCGCGAGCGCGGCATCACCATCCTCGCCAAGAACACGTCGGTCATCTACAAGAACACGAAAGTCAACATCATCGACACGCCGGGCCACCACGACTTCGGCGGTGAAGTCGAGCGCGTGCTGCGCATGGCCGACGGCGCGATCCTGGTCGTCGACGCCGCCGACGGCCCGATGCCCCAGACCCGCTTCGTGCTCCGCAAGGCGCTCATGCACGGCCTCCAGCCCGTCGTCGTCATCAACAAGCTCGACAAGCCCGACGCCCGCCCGAAGGAAGTCCTCGACGAGATCTTCTATCTCTTCATGGAGCTCGAGGCGTCCGACACCCAGCTCGACTTCCCGGTCATCTACGCCGTCGGCCGCGCGGGCCAGTCCAAGCTGAAGCTCGAGGACGAATGGTCCGGCCTCGGCCCTCTCTTCGACACGATCCTCAGCCGCGTCCCGGCTCCGAAGGGCGATCCGACCAAGCCGTTCAAGATGGCCGTCTGCAACATCGACTACAACGACTACGTCGGCCGCATGGCGATCGGCCGCGTCGAGCAGGGCATCGCGAGGAACAACGCCCCCGTCCTGCTCATCAAGCGCGACGGCAGGCAGATTTCCGCGCCGATCCAGGAGCTCCAGACCTACGTCAACCTCAAGCGCGAGAAGACCGTTGAGGCGCCGGCCGGCGAGATCGTCGTCGTCGTCGGCATGCCGACGGTCGACATCGGCGACACGATCTGTTCGCCGGAAGATCCCGTCCCGCTCCCGTTCGTCAAGATCGAGGAGCCGACGGTCTCGATGCAGTACATGGTCAACGACTCGCCCTTCGTCGGCAGGGAAGGCCAGTACATCACGTCGCGGAACATCCGCGACCGCCTCATGCGCGAGACGCTCAGTGATGTCGCCCTGCGCGTCGAGCCGACCGAATCGCCCGACCGGTTCAAGGTGAGCGGGCGCGGCGTCCTTCACCTCGGCATCCTCCTCGAGAACATGCGCCGCGAGGGCTACGAACTCCAGGTTTCGAAGCCCGAGATGATCACGAAGACGGTCAACGGAAAGCTCTGCGAGCCGGTCGAGCTCTGCTACGTCGACGTCGCGACCCAGTACACGGGCCGCGTGATCGAGATGTTCGGATCGCGGCGCGGCATTCCGGAGAAGGTCGACCAGAAGCGCGAGCGGACCCACCTCCTGTTCCGGATTCCCGCCCGCGGCCTCGTCGGGCTCGAGTCGAAGCTGCTCTCGGCGACGCGCGGAACGGCGATCGTCAACTCGAGCTTCGAAGGCTACGAAGAGTGGAAGGGCGACATTGCCGAGCGCGTCGCCGGCTCCATGATCGCCCAGGAGGACGGCGAGGCCACCACCTACGCTCTCGACGCGCTCCAGACCCGCGGCATCTTCTTCGTGAAGACGGGCGTGAAGGTCTACGCCGGCATGGTCGTCGGCGAGCACTGCAAGGAACGCGACCTCATCGTCAACATCGCCAAGCGCAAGCGGCTCACCAACATGCGCGCCGCGAGCGCCGACTGGACCGTTTCGCTGCCGCAGTCGCGGGACTTTTCGCTCGAAGAGTCCCTTGAGTACATCAACGACGACGAACTGGTCGAGATCACTCCGAAGTCGATCCGGATCCGCAAGAAGGTCCTGAGCGAGTCCGAGCGTCGCCGCCTTGGCAGGCAGATGGCGGAAGTCGACGCGGAATAGCGGCGGAGGCCACGGCCGCACCCGGCCGCCCGAGGTGCCCGCCGCAGGTTCGCCTTTTTCACCCGCACCAGGAATCCCCCCGGATCTCGCTGGAAGTTTACGTACGTCCTTGCTACCATCAACAATGTACTTGGTAAACAGGAGGTCGCCGATGTTCAGCTCCTCGAAAAGCCCCGTCCGCCGGGACCTGCTGGCCCTCACCCGTCTCGGCGTGGACAATCCGCTGCTCGATACGTTTGTCGCGCGCGCGCTGCGGGCATTGCGGCACGTGACGTCCCGGATGGACGCCGAGGATGCGAAGGCGGCGGTCTCGGCGCCGACGGACCTGCTCTCTCTTCTCAGCGCCCTCGACGGCTCGCACCAGCTCGAGGGGCTCCAGGAGGACCCCCTGGCCGCGGCACGCCTTCGCGGAATCCGCGAGCGGAACCGGATGCTGCGAATGGAAGGCGGCGTGATGTCGGCCGACGAGGCGGCGCGCGAGTTGAACCTGACGCGGCAGGCTGTCGACAAGCGGCGCAAGGCGGGCCGCCTGCTCGCCCTCTCCCTGGGGCGCCGCGGTTTCGCCTACCCGGCGTGGCAGTTCGTCCGGGGCAGCCTCCTTCCAGGGCTCGAACGGGTGCTGAAGGCGATCCCGGAGCGCAACGCGTGGATGCAGGCCGTCTACTTCCTGAGCCCAGATCCGCGGCTCGCCGATCGCCTGCCCCTGCACGAACTCAGGCGCGGTCGCGTCGACGAAGTGCTCCGGACCTGCCGCGCCTTCGGCGAGCACGGCGCGTCGTAATGGCCAGGCGGCTCCCGCGGCCCCCGGAACCGCCCGACGACCTCGCCCAGCGCCGACTCGAGACGCTCCGCCTTCGAGGTCCGTTTTACCGGATTCACAAGAAGAGCCACGACCCGCTCTTCTTCGGTACGACGGGCCTTAACCGCTTCGACGATCCGCTCGGGCAGTACGGCGTGCTCTACGCGGCCGGCGACGTCTTCGGTTCATTCGTCGAAACGGCCGGCCACCGCACCGGCGTCCGCTTCGTCGAGCCCGCATGGGTCGCCGAACGGGCTCTCAGCGAGATCGTCTTTCGCGAACCCATCCTCGTTGCGAACCTGCGCGGCCCGAATCTAGCCAGGCTCGGCGCCGACGGACGCCTGCTGGCAGGAGAGCATCCGCTGCCCCAACGCTGGTCGCGCGCCCTCTGGCGCCATCCCAGGCGCGTCGATGCCCTCAGCTACGTCGTGAGACACGATCTCTCGCGCGGCGGCATCGCGATCTTCCACCGCGCCCGACGCAAGATCCGGGCACGCTTCCTCGCCGACCTCGACGATCCCGCGTTCGCCGCGCAGCTCGCCGCGATGCTGGAGCGCTACGGATTCGGCGGCGGTCCCACTCCATGGTTGTGATTGCATGGGATAATCCTCGCCGTCCATGGACCCCACCCTCGGCGGCGACTATTTGGGCGAGCCGGCCCGCGACCCTGCCTCCTCGAAATCGAATGCCACGCCCCCGGAAGTGGCCGACGCCCTCCCCTCCGACCGCTTCGGCAAGTACGTCCGCACCGTGCTGCTCGGCGCCGGCGGCATGGGAGAAGTCTGGAAGGCGTGGGACACCGAGCTCAACCGATGGGTCGCCGTCAAGTTCCTCAAGGGCGGCGACGACGACGAAATCGCCCGCTTCAAGCGCGAAGCCCACATCGCCGGCAAACTCACGCACCCGAACATCGCGGCGATCTATGACATCGGCCAGGATCGCGACCGGCACTTCATCGCGATGCAGTTCGTCGAAGGCAGCACGCTCAAGCGGTTCCCGCGCGGCGATACCAGGACGCTCGTGAAACTCGTCCGCGACGCCGCCCGCGCCGTCGCTTACGCCCACGACCAGGGCATCATCCACCGCGACCTGAAGCCCGAGAACCTGATGGTCGTCCGCAGCACGAAGCCCGCCACCGCGCGAGCCAGCCGCAAGGGCTTCACGGAACTCCAGCTCTACGTGATGGACTTCGGCCTGGCCCGCGCTGCCGAGGGCGCGTCCGAGCTCTCCGTCTCGGGCATGGTCGTCGGCACGCCGGCCTTCATGTCGCCCGAGCAGGCGCGAGGGGACCGTCTCGATGCCCGCGCAGATGTCTATTCGCTGGGCGCCACGCTCTACGACCTGCTGACAGGAAAACCGCCGTTCAAGGGCGCCACGCCGATCGCGACACTGGCCCTCGTGCTCTCCGGAGAGATCGTTCCGCCGCGCCGCATCGTTCCCTCGATCGCCGAGGATCTCGAGACCGTGCTTCTCAAGTCGCTCGAGAAGGACGGCGGGCGGCGCTACGCGACGGCCGTCGAATTCGCGGACGACCTGGATCGCTGGCTCGACGGCGAGCCGATCATGGCGCGGCGCTCCAGCGTCTGGTACGTCCTCAGCAAGAAGGCGGCCCGCAATCGGGCTCTCGTGGGCGTCGCGCTGGCGGCCCTCGTCGTGATTGCCGGACTCATCGCCTACCCGCCCATCGCACGGCGGCTCGACGAAGGACGCCACGCGGCGCAGATTCGCGCCGAGTCCGCCGCGGCGCGCGCCGCCGTGGAGCGCGTCGAACGCCTCATCGCGGCGGCTGACGTCTCGGCCTTCGCCGCCGCTGAATCAGCGATCGCCCGATTCGGAGAGAGCGCGACGCTCCATCACGCCGCGGGCCGCGCCGCCCTTGTGCGAAAGGAACCCGATCGCGCCATGCCTCACTTCTCCCGCGCCTATCTCCTCGGCGTGAAATCACCGAACGACGCGGAGCGCGAGGCCGCGGCCGCGGGCCTGTCCGCCATCGGCGCATTCCACGACGAGAACGCCGACATCGGCCGCGCCCGAATCGTCTACCAGACTCTGCTGACGCGGTTTCCGGTGTCGACAGCGGCCCCGGTTGCGCGCTTCCGGCTTGGCCTCACCTTCGAGGCCACGGGTGACGCCTCGGCGATGCTCTACCTCTTCGAGGGCGTGCTCCGCGACGGCAAGGTGCCGCCCGGCGACCTGCGCCGTGCGCGCGACGCCGTCGATGCCGCCCACGCTCTTCTCCCCGATACGCAGGTCGACATCCCCGAGGCCTCCTTTGAGGTCGGCGACCTGGACGGCGACGGCAAGCCTGAGATCGTCCTCTTCGAACGGACGGGGCGAATCGCGGTGCTGAGCGGATTGCACTTCGAGCGCCGCGTCGAGGGTCCCCTGATAGCCGAGGCGGAGAAGAACGAGGCGCGGCCTGTCATCGTCGATCTCACCGGCGATGGCGTGCCCGAGATCATCGCGCCGTGGGGCGTCCAGGCGGGCGGCGGCTTCGTGATTCTCAACGCAAGCCTCAAGGAAACGGCCCGCGTTTCGACCCCGTCAAGGCCGGTCTTCTTCGCGTTCGTCGACCTCGACGGCGACGGCGAACGCGAACTGGTGGTAGCGACGTCCTACTATGCCCACACCCTGATCGTCTATTCGGTCGCGCGCGATTGCACCGTGAGGCCGATCACGCAGGCGAGTTGTCAGAGCCAGATCCTCGGTCTTCTTCCCCTGCCGGCGCCGGACCGGGGCACGAGGCTCGCCGTGGCGTTCGGCCCGTGGAGCGGCTGGCGCCTTTCCCTTCTTTCATGGGACCGCGACCAGAAGACGTTCTACGAGCGCGAGTCGGTGGCGCGCCGACTGCACGCCCAGGCCCTCTGCGCCGCCGACGGCCGCCTCTGGTTCACGGCGACTCGCCCAGCGTCGCACGTCCTGGCGATCCGCAAGCAGGGAGGCGATGCGGACCTGCTGGCGGACGGGATCTACGGCGTGCCGACCGGCCAGTGGGCGGCTCCGCCGGAGCGTGTGGAGGGCGATTGGCGCGTCGTACACTTCGCCCCGGCCACGCTCGCGAAGCGCCGCTTCTTTGTATGCCAGGAGGAAATGGACCGCGAGGACGGGCAGGCGAAGCGGCTTCGACTCCTTCCGCGCCCCGGCAGCGACGGCATCCCGCGCGAGCTGGGGATCAACGGGACGCTGATCGGCGTCGCCGATCTCGACGGCGACGGCGAAGACGAGATCATCATCCAGGCGGGAAAGGCCATTCATCTCCTCGGTTTCGGACAGGCGGTCGAGCCGAAGCCGCCAACGATCGACCCGATCCCGGAGGCGATCGAACCGGGCCGCGATCTGCTTTCTCTCGGGCTGTTCGGCGAGCCCGCTGACGCGCACTTGACGCGCGGTTTCCACTTCATGGAGCAGAACGACTGGGAGACTGCCGGCAAGCAGTTCGAGAAGGTCAATGGTGCGAAGCGCGCGGTGGCGCTGCGCCGCCTCGCCGAATGCCTCCAACAGCGGCGGCAGTGGAAGGAACTCTCGGCGACGCTGGAGGAACTGTCGGCATCGCTCGACGTCGACCCGATCGGCCGGCGCGAGCTCGCGGCGTGGCGTGCGTGGGTGCGGAAGGTCGCGGAGCTGAAGCTCGTCGAGACGGTGGAGAGCTCCGAGCGGCTCCTGTGCGAGAACCCGCTGTTGACGACGTCGTCGCGGGGCGAGTGGGAGCTCCACGACCTGCCGTACTACCACACGAGCCTGGGAATCCCGATGCGCTACGGCGGCGGTCCGTTCCGGATCGAGTGGGACTTGAGCGTCCGGAAGGACGGATGGGCGTCGGGCGTCCACTTCGGCCTCCAGGGTCCGGCGGAGCTCAGCCTCACCATCAGCTACGGGGGCGCATCGGACTTTGCCACCAGCGAGACCCACCTCTTCTGGAAGGGCCCGCAGGGCGCGAATGCGGTGAGCTTCGCGCCGCCCGACGCGATGCGCCCCCCGCTGGGCCAGTGGCTGCACGTCGCCATCGAGTACGTGCCCGACGCCGGGAAGGCGACCCTGACGATCACCGACCTCGGCGGCAAGACCTTCACGCGCACGGTCGACATCGCGCACCCCCTGGAGACAGGGCTTTACCGGTTCGGAAAGTGCCGGAGCAACCAGGATGCCGACTATGCGGATCTTCCCTGCGTCCATCTCGTTCGCAACATGCAGCTCTTCGCCGCGGACGCCTCCACGCGCTTCGAGGCGCCGGCCCCGTCGACGGCGCAGGAGCGATTCGAGGCGGCCAACACGGAGTTCCTGCTCGGCCATTACGATCGGGCCATCGACGGTTACGATCGCGCGGCCACGGGCGCGGACAGCACGTTGGCCGTGCGCATTCGGTTCTTCCGTGGCCTCGCCCGTTTCAGGCAGGGCGACCGGCAGGAGGGAATCGACGATCTCAAGGCGGCGGAGGCGATGAACCCGCGCGAGTTTGGGCTGCTCCTTGGGCGGGTGCGCTCGCGGATGATGAGCGAAGAGCAAGCGCTGTTTCCTAAGTGAGCAAAGCCCGCGAACCTGCCGACCCTGCGAGCGTCTACAATAGAGACTCCATGATCCGATTCGCGCTCATCCTCTTCGTCGCCGCCTTCAACCAGGACGGCGGCAAGATGCCGTGGAAGAAGGATCCGGTCGCCGCCATCGCGGAGGCGAAGAAGAGCGGCAAGCCGATGATGATCTTCTTCACGAGCCAGGGCTGAGGACCCTGCAAGGCCTTGAGCGCAGGTGCGTTCAGCGATGACAAGGTCGTTGCGGCCGCCGCGAAGATCGAGTGCGTCCTCGTCGACTGCAACTGGGGGCAGGCGCATAAGGACCTCAGCGACAAGTACAAGATCCGCGGCTACCCCACGGTCGTCTTCACCGACTCGGACGGAAAGCAAATCGAGCTGATGACCGACCGCACCGCGGCCGCCCTGGTCAAGCAGATCACGACCATCGCCGACAAGCACACGAAGGGCGTCACCTACCTGCCGTCCTGGGAAAAGGCCTCGGAAGCGGCGAAGAAGGAACAGAAGCTCGTCCTCTACTTCTTCGTCGGCTCCGACAAGGACGAATCGGCCGCGCTCAAGGCCGCGATCGAGGACGACTCGCTCGAGAAGCTGCGCGAGAGCTTCGTCCTGGTGCGGATGAAGGTCGATCCCGACGCGGCCGACTGCAAGCGGTTCGAAATCCTCGACGGAACGTCGCCGCTCCTGCTGATCCTCGATCCCGCGGCGGAGAAGCCCGAGGAGAAGCCGCTGATGCGCGTGACGGGAAAGCGCGACGCCGAGCAGCTCAAGCAGATGATCGAGACGGTGCTGGAGGCCAGGAAGTAGTCAGTCCCGCTTGCAGCCAGACCGCTCCGCGCTCTCTGCTTCCTCTGCCACTCCGCGTTAAAGGCTCGAAGAGCACCGTGCCGCCGAGAAGACGACGGAGACGCAAATCACCGGACGAGAGGGATATCGTTTGAACTTCCACCCCCCGCCTCCTATCCTCCCTGATCCACTCCCCCCTTAAGATCAGCGGCGCGCCGCAGACTCGTCCCATTGAGGCGTCATGACCCAGATCCCGCCGTCCGTTCCGCCAGCGCCCGAGACGTTCCACTCGCTCGATGCGAGCAAGGAGACGCTGGAGGACTACACCCTCCGGTTCGCGCCACGCAGCTATCGACGGTGGACCACCGGGGTGGTTGCCATCTCCGCGCTCGGCGGGATCGCCTACCTTGCCGATTTCGCGATCGGCGCAAACATCGGCATCGCCTATGGCACCACGAACGCGTTGTGGGGCATCGCGGTCGCGGCGGTCATCATCTTCGTCACGGGGTTCCCGCTCGCGTATTACTCGGCCCGTTACAACATCGACCTGGACCTCATCACGCGGGGCTCCGGGTTCGGGTACTACGGATCGGTTCTGACCAACGTCATCTTCGCGACCTTCACCTTCATCTTCTTCGCGCTCGAAGGCTCCATCATGGCCCAGGGCCTGAAACTCGGTCTTGGCCTTCCCCTATGGCTGGGCTACGCGGTCTCGACCGTCATGGTCATCCCGCTGGTCGTCTACGGGATGAAGGCGCTGTCGAAGCTCCAGGTCTGGAGCACCCCGCTGTGGTTGCTGCTGATGGTCATCCCGATCGCCTACCTGGTCATCCGCCATCCCGAATCGGTGAGGGTCTTCTTCGACTACCAGGGTCAGGACGGCAAAGGGTCGCCGAGTTTCGCGTCGATGATGCTGGCCTCGGGAGTATGCCTCTCCCTGATCGCGCAGATCGCCGAGCAGATCGATTACCTGCGCTTCATGCCGCCTCGTACCAGCGCAAACCGCGGGGCGTGGTGGCGTGCGGTGATCCTGGCGGGCCCGGGCTGGGTGTTCTTCGGAGCGATCAAGCAGGTCATCGGGCTGTTCATCGCCGTCTACCTCATCGCGAAGGGGATCCCGGGATCGGTGGCGACGGCGAACGAGCCGGTGCGCCAGTTCCTCGCGGTGTACGAGGAGATGATGCCCGGGGGGCTGGCCCTGGCGCTGGCCGTCGTGCTCGTGGTGATAAGCCAGATCAAGATCAACGTCACGAATGCCTACTCAGGTTCGCTGGCGTGGACGAACTCGTTCACCCGCGTGACCAAGCGGTATCCCGGCCGGCTCGTCTTCGTGATCTTCAACCTGGCGATCGCCCTGGCCCTCATGGAGTTCGACATGTTCGGCGTCCTGAATACGATCCTGGGGTTCTACGCCAACTGCGCGATCGCCTGGGTGGTCACCGTGGCGACCGACATCGCGGTGAACAAGCACCTGCTGGGGCTCTCGCCGCCGGCTCCAGAGTTCAGGCGCGGCATGCTCTACGCGATCAACCCGGTTGGCTTCACCTCGGTGATCGTCGCGGGCGGGCTGTCGATCCTGGTCTTCTTCGGCGTTTTCGGATCCTGGATTCAGCCCTATTCGCCGCTCGTCGCGGTGGCGTTGTCGCTGGTTCTCACCCCGGTGATGGCGCTCGCCACCCGCGGGAGGTACTACCTGCGCCGCGTCGACGACGGCATCACGCAGCCGATGTACGACGCCGATGGCAACCCCTCCGGTCAACATCTCGCCTGCCACGTCTGCGGGCTGGACTACGAGCGACCCGACATGGTGAAGTGCCAGGCGCACGACGCCTACATCTGTTCGCTCGACCTGTCCACCGACAGGGTCGGCGACCACGTGCTGCCGGCGGCTCCCAAGTAGAGCTCCCCGAGGGGGCGGATCGCGCCGATCCGCCGCCGGAACTACCGGATCGTGCAGCTCCCCCCGTTCTCCTCCGCCAGCCGCTCCAGGAATTCCGCATCGAGATCGTTCCCCACTCCGACCGCGTGGATGATGATCTTCCCCGCCTCGTTCTTCTCCCGCACCTTCCCGAGGATCCACTCCGGCGTCCCCAGCGTCGGCTTGCCGTCCGTGATGAGATAGATCGTGTCGGCGTCGAGCTTCGACCTCGTCACCCCCGCCACGCCCAGCGCGCTCTCCAGGCCGCCCCACGTGTCGGTCCCCCCCTCGGTCTCCCACGCGTCCATCCAGGCGTAGAGCTCGTCCCGATTCTCCTTCGTCGCGGGCGCCATCGCGTCGGCGAACTTCTTCACCTTCTTCTCGTACGTCAGCACGTTGAACGACCCGTCGGCCGGCAGCCGCCCGATCGCCCGCTTCAACTCGTATCGCGCCACGTCGATTTTCCGCGTCCCGATCCGCGGCGGCGGCTGTCCGCTCTCCCCCTCGGGCTGCCAGGTCGCCTTCTCGGTCATGCTGCCCGAGAGATCGACGAGAAAGATCACCCGCTTCGACGCCACCCGCGTCCCGTAGAGCACCGCGACGGTCCCCGAGGGCTTCGGCTTCTCGAGCGCCGCGAGCCGGTCTTTCAAGGCCGGCCGCTTCTTCTCGAAGTCGCGCTGCTTCGACCACCAGTCGCTCCACGTCGCGAAATCGCCGTGCTTGTCGACGCCGGTCAGCCGCACGAGCGCCTCGTTGATTTCGTCCTTGAAGAGCCCGTCGTCGCGCAGCAGTTCGATCAGCGGAGCAATCGCCTCGACCGCATCGAGCGCGAGCGCCCCTTTCATCGCCTCCCGCCGCACCCGCCAGTGCGGATGGCCGAGCCGGTCGACGTAGACCGTCCGCGCTTCGCCGACCCCCATCGCGCGCAACGACACCAGCGCGTTCGACAGCACCAGCGCCGACTTCTCCTTCGCCGCGACGGCGAGGAGCGCCTCCTTCATGTCGTCGCCGCCGAGACGCCAGGCGGCCGCGGCGAGGACCTCGCGCAGCGTGATGGAGTCGTGCGCGCGCAGCAGTCGCGACAGGTACCGCACGGTGACCTTCTCCGCGAACGAGCCGATCGTGAGAGCGATCGCGTCGCGCAGCTTCCGCTCGACCTCGGCATCGCCCTTGTTCCGCAGCCGCACGTCCGAGTCGTGCCACGCTTCGGCGAGCAGCTCAGCGGCATCGACGCGGTCGAACTTCCCCATCGAACGGACCGCGTCGCGCTGCGCCTGCGCGTCGCCTTCCTTGAACGCCTTGCGAAACGCGGTCTTGGCCCTGTCGAAGTTGTCGACGAGCGTCAATACCAGGAGCAGGCACCAGCGCATGGCTCTAAAGTAGCCGTTCACGGAATTTGGATGCCCAAATTCCGCTGAACAGCGGCTTTATCCTCGACGCGACATGCGATTCTCAAATCGGGCCGGCCCTGGCCGGCCGCGGCGCCCGACGCAGAACGCATCCGCTGAGGCGGAAGCCGTTCTGACGTCACGGAGGGCGCCGTCATGTCGTGTCGAGGATAACCGACCGTTCGTGATGCCGAACATCACGAACGGTCACTTAGAATAGACGCGGACGGCCGTCACAGGTAAAGAGACCGGACGTCCCACTCATCGCATGCTCATCATCCCCATCGGCGACGAGAACCCGAAAAGCCGCACCCCCTACGTCAACTACACGCTCATCGCCATCAACGTCCTCGTCTTCCTCATGAACTTCCCGATCCCCTCGGATCGCACCCTCGCCAGCTACGCCCTCACGCCGAGCCATCCCACGATCGTCACGATGGTCACGAGCATGTTCCTCCACGCGGGCATCTTCCACCTCGTCGGCAACATGCTCTTCCTGTGGATCTTCGGCGACAACGTCGAGGACAAGCTCGGACATGTCTTCTACGTGATCTTCTACCTGGCCTGCGGCTTTGCCGCCGATGGCGCGCAGATCGTCGCGATGGGCGCATCCGACATCCCCACGCTCGGCGCCTCCGGCGCGATCTCCGGCGTCATCGGCGCCTATGTCCTCATGTTCCCCCACGCGCGGATCAAGATGCTCGTCTGGTTCTATTTCTTCATCAACACCTTCCTCGTCCGCTCGGTCTGGTGGATCGGCTTCTGGTTCGCGCAGCAGCTCTTCTTCGGCCTTGCCGACATCAGCGGCAAGGGCGGCGTCGCGTACTGGGCCCACATCGGCGGCTTCGTCGTCGCCCTCGCCGCCGCCGCGCTCGTGAAATGGGTCATCGCCCCGTCGCTCTTCACGACCGATGCCGGCGCGCTCCACTCTTCCCCCGCCGCCGTCAAGGCCGCCCGCGGCAGCCTGGACGACGTCGACTGGGAGCCTGAACCGGTCGTCACCTACGCCCTGCTTCGCGCCGACGGCGCCGACGGACCGACGACGGCGCTCGTGAATCAGATTGCGGCCGAAACCGGCGAGCGGCCCGCCGACGTCGCCCAGCGGATCAAGGCGACGCGCGGAATGCTCGCGCGCAACATCGACAAGGCGACGGCGCAGCGGATCGCCCAGGACCTGAAGATGCGCGGCGTCCGCACCGTGACCGTTCCCGACATCGAGAAGAACCGCCCCGCCGTTCCCTTCCAGCCCGCGCGCGTCTCCTGGGACGGCGACGGACTGAAGATCGACCGACGGCTGATCACGTGGGACCAGGTCTTCCTCGTCCTGGGCGCGCGGATCGGCGGCGGCGAGACGCTCGATCTCTTCTGCGGACCCCGGACGCGGCTGCGGATCACGAACTCCACGGAGCTCCGCTTCGTCGATCCGACGTCGAACCGCACCTACCTCGGCTCGGTCCAGGCGCTCGCCAAGTCGATCCAGGGGATGCGGCTCGGCGCCGCCATGAACGAAGGCGTCAACGTCCTTGCGGGCCACGGCCTCTGGAGCTGGCTTGCCTTCCCCAGCGAGGCGGAATACGAGGACTACGCATTCTGGGTCTACAACCTGACGCTACGCGCCTGAACGTACGATGTTCGATGTTCGAAGTACGATGTCAGACCTCGCTCCCCCCTTGAACCCGTCCTGGCTTCGCTCCCCCTGGGGGGATGCGGCCTTGTTCTTCGGCTTTCACCCCGACAACCGCATGCTGACGCGCTCGTAGCCACATATGCTGATTTCGTAATCAGCGGAGCGGCGCGCATCCTGCGTCGCGGCAGGCACGCGGTTTGCGGATAAACTGGCGTCATGCGATCGACGGTCCGTTCCATTCTCCGGATCATCGTCGTCGCCTGTCTCGCCGGCGCGATCGCCGATCTCAAGGCTCCCTGGCGCAGCGGACCCCGGACACGCATCTACGTCGTCGACGCGTCGGCCTCCATGACCGCCGTCGGCGAACCCCAATCGCTCACGATCGCCGATGCGCTGAAGCTCGTCGAGCTCGACCTCCTGCGCACCCGGCCGGACGATCGATCGACGCTGATCCTCGTCGGCGCCAGGACGGTGATCGCCGATCTCAAGGCCCCCGTCCTCAACGTCGACCCGATGGGCACCGACCTCGACGGCGCGCTGCGACAGGCTGAGGCGCTCGCCGGAGACGGCGACATCGTCGTGCTCACCGACGGCCGGGCGCCGGTCCCCTTGCCCCCTCGCGTTCCGACCTTCGTCATCGCCGCGGGCCCCGTCGATCCGATCGACGCCCGCATCTCCGCCGTGCAGTTGCCGCCCTTCGTCAGGCCGGGAGAAACCTACACGGCACGCGTCTCCATCTCGGCAAGCGGCGCGCTCCGCGGCAAGCTCCTCGGACGCGACATCGTCTTCGACGGCCCGGGCACGCAGGATTTCATCTTCGAGGGGCTCCGCGGCCCGGTCAACGCTGAGATCGAGCTCGCCGACGCCTGCACGGCCAACAACGCTCTCCGGCTCGACGTCCTCGAACGCGACGAGAAGCCGCGCGTGCTGCTGATGACCGACGCGCCGCTGCCGATCGACGGCGATCGCGGCCGCGACCCGACGGGCTACGACGTCATCGTTCTCAACAACGTCGCGCTCGCGCCGCGCGAGAACGAAAGGCTCGCCGCCGCCGTCCGGAGCGGAGCGGGACTGGTCATCCTGGGCGGATCGAACTCGTACGCCGGGGGCCGATGGGCGGGAACGCCGCTCGAGTCGGTCTCGCCGCTGTGGGCGTTTCCAGACGACCGCGTGGCGCTCGTCGTGGTCCTCGACTGCTCGGGCTCGATGAACGAATCGATCGCGGGGCGGACGAAGATGCACGTCGTCACGACGGCGCTCGGTGAGGCGCTCTCGCTCCTCAAGGACGACGACGAACTCGCGGCGGTGCCGTTCCCCGTCGACCAGCCGATTCCGTTCGGCCCCGCTTCAAAACGCGGCGATGTCGCCGAGACGCTGCGCCGCATCGACGCCGGGGGACCGACCGAGATCGCGCCCGCCCTCAAGCGGGCGCTCGACCTCCTCCAGGGAGCGACCGCCGGGCGCAAACACATCCTGCTGCTCAGCGACTGTGAGACGGAGGAGAGCCCCGAGGCGCTAAAGGCCGTCGCGGCGCGCCTGGGAGGCGTCGGCCTCACGATCGTCGGCACGGCCGGCACGCGCGGCAGGCTCGAGGCGCTGGGCGGCGATTTCATCGGCATCCTCGACCTCGCCAAGCTCGATCTCGCCCAGGCCGTCGCCCGGTCCCGCGGGCTCGAGCTTCAGCCGAAGGCCGTCGACGCAGGCTGGCCGCTGCCCGAGCGAATCAACCGGACCACCGCGAAGCAGGCGGCGGAGATCGTCGCCCGCGCGGACGGCGTTCCGCTGCTCGCGATCCAGGGACGCGTCGCCGCGGCGACGTTCGCCTTCGAGCAGGGCTGGGCGGGCGGCTTCGCATCGTGGACGGGGCTGGCCGACCTGGTCCGGCGCGTGACGCCCACCGGCGGATCTGCGCACGTCTCCTTCGACGGCGACGAGCTTGTCGTGCGCACGTCCAAGCCCGGCACGGTGCTCGTTGACGACGGCGCGGTCCCGCTGGTGCAGCGGGGCTCCTCGACGTGGGAGGGGCGCCTGCGGGTCGCGGCGGGAACTCACATCGTCCGTGTCGAAGGACGGGTCGCCGCGAGTGCCGTCCTGCCGTGCCCGCCGGAGCTGGCCGCGCTCGGCGTCGACGCGGCGGCGCTCGATCGCATCGGGACGCGCGTCACGTCGCTGCCGGAGCGGCGTGGGTCGACGTCACCACTCCCGCTTCGAGGGATGCTGCTGATCGCGGCCCTCGTCCTCTTCCTCGCTGACATCGCCGTTGACACCTTCTGGCGATGAGGCTATAATTGGGGACATGGAGTACAAGAAATTATTCGGAATCCTGGGCGCCGTTCTCGTCATCGCCATTACACCGATCGTCCTGCTCAGTTCGTGCATGATGAACTGCTACCAGCGGAAGATCGACGAAGACCCGAACACCGATTCGTCGCGAGACTGGCAGTTCAAGCTGGCGAAGACCTGCGGCTACACGCTGCGCCCGGAGCTCGCAGCCGAGATGTACGGAAAATTCATCGACCGCTACAAGAAGGAAGAGCGGCGGCCCGAGGCGATGTGGCGCCGCGCGCAGTGCCTCTTCGAGAGCGAGAAGCGCGAAGAGTCGAAGGACCAGTACCGGATCCTCATCTACGAGTATCCCAAGCACGACTACTCCGGCCAGGCAGACGACCTGCTGAGAAAGCAGTTCAACGACTACAAGCGTTACGACAAGGCCCACCCGCCCCCAAAGCCGGACATCCCCAAGTAGCCTCTTGGGAATCTTCAAGGCCTACGACGTTCGCGGCAAGTACCCCGGCGAGATCGACGAATCCCTTGCGCGCCGCCTAGGCTCGGCGACCGTCCGCTTCCTGAAGGCGAAGCGGATCGCCATCGGCCGCGACGTCCGGTTGAGCGCTCCGGCCATTGCAGCGGCCGTGACCGAGGGTGCGCAAGCGGCGGGCGCGGAGGTCGTCGACCTCGGCCTCTGCACGACGCCGATGACCTATTTCGCCGTCGGCAGCCTCGGGCTCGACGGCGGCATCATGGTGACGGCGTCGCACAACCCGCCCGACTACATCGGATTCAAGATCTGCCGCGAGAAGGCGGCGCCGGTCGGCGAAGCGACGGGGCTGAAGGAGATCGAGAAGCTCTGCGCCGAACCGGTCGCGACCCTTCCCTCTTCACCCGGCACCCCCCACCTCCTGCTACCTGAATACCGCCGTCACCTGCTGCGATTTGTCGGCAAGACTCTTCGCCCCCTGCGGGTCGTTGTCGACACGGCCAGCGGCGCGGTCGGAACGATCTTCGAGCAAGTCTTCGGGAGCCTTCCGCTCGCCTTCCGCAAGCTCTGCTTCGAGCCCGACGGGCGGTTCCCCAACCACGAGCCCAATCCGCTCAAGGACGAGAACATCCAGGATGCGCGGAAGGCGGTGATCGACTTCAAGGCCGACCTGGCCGTCTGCTTCGACGGCGACGGCGACCGCTGCATGTTCCTCGACGGGCGGGGTGAGCGGGTGCCGAGCGACCTCGTGACGGTGCTGCTGGCGCGCAAGGAGCTGGAGCGGGCGCCCGGCGCGGCGGTCGTCTATGACCTGCGATCGAGCCGCGTGGTCGCCGAGGAGATTGCGAAGGCGGGTGGAAAACCGATCCGCGAGCGGGTCGGCCACGCATTCATCAAGGCGACGATGAAGAAGAACGACGCGGTGCTGGGCGGCGAACTTTCGGGGCACTATTACTTCAAGGACCACTACTTCGCCGACTCCGGGATGATGGCGTGCGCGAAGCTGCTCGATATCGTCGCGAGCCAGCCGAGGACGATCGAGGAGCTCGTCGCGCCGCTCCGGCGCTATGCGGCGACGGGCGAGATGAACTTCCACGTCGACGACAAGTCCGGCGCGATGGAGCGAATCTCCGCCGCGTTCAAGGACGCGAAGCAGGACCGGCTGGATGGGATCACGATCGAGTACCCGGACTGGTGGTGCAATGTCCGGGCCTCGAACACCGAGCCGCTGCTGCGGCTAAATCTTGAGGCCGGTACTCCGGAGCTGCGGGATCGAATGAAGGCACAGCTCATGGAACTCATCGGTGGACGGCCGGAGTAGGCCTGGGCTCATGGACCGCCCCGGAGTCCTTTCAGCCATCGGCAAGACGCCGCTCATCCCGCTGACGAAGCTGTCGCCGATTGGCGGCGCCCGTCTCCTCCTGAAGTGGGAGGGCGCGAACCCCACGGGCAGCATGAAGGACCGCATGGCCCTCGCGATGGTCGAGCGCGCCCGCGCGAGCGGACGCCTTGCGCCGGGCCAGCAGATCGTAGAGTACACGGGCGGCAGCACGGGCGCGTCGCTCGCGATGGTGGGTGCCGCGCTCGGCCACCCGGTGCGCATCGTCTCCTACGACGTCGTGGCGGACGAGAAAATCCGGATGATGCGTGCGCTGGGCGCCGAGGTTGAAATCCTGGCAACGCCCGGGCGCAAGGTGACACCGGAGCTCCTGCCCCGCCTGCGGGAGCGTGTTCAGGAGATCCGCAGGGAGACCGGAGCGTTCTGGACCGCCCAGATCGAGAACCCGGACCAGATCGAGGGCTACGCCGCGCTCGCGGACGAGGTCCTGGCGGCGTGCCCTGGGATCACCGACTTCGTCCAGGTCGTGGGCACCGGCGGAAGTTCGATGGGCACGTCGCGAGGGCTCAAGGCGCGCAAGCCAGTCGTACGCACGACGGTCGTCGAGCCCGCGGAGTCGCCGTACCTCAGCGCGGGCCGCGGGGGCGCCCACACGATTGAGGGCATCGCGCTCACGCTCACGCCGCCGCTGTTCGACGGCTCGCTCGTGGACGCCCGCCTGGCCGTTCCCGAGGGCGAGGGGCGCGCGATGGCGCGGCGGCTGGCGCGCGAGGAGGGTCTGCTGGTCGGGACGAGCACGGGGCTGAATGTCGCGGCCGCGGTGCGCGTTGCCGCCGGGCTCCCGGGCGACACGGTCGTGGTGACCATCGCCGTTGACACAGGTTTGAAGTACCTGTCGGGAACGCTGTTCGAGCTCATCGGCAAGCCGGAGTAGTCGACCCCCGCTGGCCGCACTTCGTTCATCTGCGGTTCGCCAAGGGGCATTCGCAGTGGCGTCAGCGTCTCCTCCCTTTTTCGCCTGACCTTCACTCCCTTCGCCCTTCCTGGCCATTCGTCGGGACGAATGGCCAGGCTTGTCGTACAGGAATTATGCACAAGGTGCTTGACGTCGGCTGAAGTCCGGCGTAGCCTTGTACTGTCCTGGCAGGAGGTCGGTCGCCGGATTGGCCGGGGACGCTGTCGGGGGGGATTGAACCGTAAAGGAGGATCCATGAAGAAGAACCGCAAGGGCTTTACCCTGGTCGAGCTGCTGGTGGTCATCGTCATTATTGGCATTCTTGCCGCTCTATTGCTGCCGGCCATCGCTCGCGCCATTCGTAACGCCAAGATCACGGGCTGCGTGAACAACCTGTCGCAGCTCTGGAAGATGTCGCACAACTACATGGTGCAGTACGGCGGCTCGTCGAAGTCGATGCAGGACAAGCCGGGTGGGCAGTTCTGGACCTGCCTGACCACGCTGACGCCTCCGCTCATCGACAACAGCCTGAAGGACATCTTCGCCTGCCCGGCGAAGGGTCAGCCGCCCGCCTCGGGATCGACCGACTACCGCGGGCCGACGAACAACGTGGCGACGTACGCGGACGGCGACCAGGTCGGCGCCGACAAGGACTCGCCGAACAACCACGGCAACCAGGAAGGCGGCAACGTGCTGCGCAAATCGGGTGACGTTCAGACCTGCTCGTCCTCGGATCCGCTGTGGATCGGGGCGGGCTCGAAGGTCAACTAGCACTCCGAGCAATCCGAACGGCCCCGGGGCGGACGCCTCGGGGCCGTTTTCTTTTGGTTACGGACGGGCGATTCTGGTGTCAGAGAGGGACATGTTGGCGGAAAGGTCGTATGAAAAATGGGACCTATGATGCGCCGCCGCGGTTTTACGCTGGTCGAACTCCTCGTCGTTATCGTGATCATCGGCATTCTCGCCGCGCTCCTCCTCCCCGCCATCGCGCGCGCCATCCGCAACGCCAAGCTCACCGCCTGCGTGAACAACCTCGCCCAGCTCTGGAAAATGCAGCACAACTACGGCGTCCAGTTCAGCGGCGGAACCGGCGAAATGCCCGACTCGACCGGCGGCGCCTTCTGGCTCAAGCTCACCCAGACCTCGCCGCCCCTGATCAGCCCCAGCGGCGCCGACGTCTTCTCGTGCCCCGCCCTCGGCAGCCCGCTGCCGGCCGGCCAGACCAGCTACATGGGGCCCGCCACCAACATCAACAGCGAGATCAACTTTCAGGACGGGGACCCCGTCGGCGCCGACAAGACCGGCAACCACATCGCCACGGACGCCCTCAACGTGCTGCGCAAGAGCGGCGACGTGCTCTCGGTCGGCACGGGCGATGCGCTGTGGATCTCCGTGCTGGCCAAGTGCTCGAACTAGGCCGCGACACGGAAGAGACACGAACGATCACGGCCGATCACACGGCCGGTCAGCGCCAGATTGCTCCGATGCACCCGCGCCGCTGCCGTAGAGCCGCGGAGGAAACGCGGCGGAAACGCAGGACCCGGGCTGATCTCGGCCGGAAATCGTATTACACTTGCAATACAGTGTGATAGTCTTCTTTCAGACCCTTACCGCGCGCGAAAGGAGGTGAGAGCATGCGCAAACGCCTTAGCATCGGAGCGTTCGACCTCGCGGCGTGGGAGGCCTGGTTCGCCATCATCATCCTCTCCATTCATTCCAGGCCTTCGCCGGCCAAGAGGACGGACAAGTTCGCGATCGCGACCGACGGCGTGGAGCTTCGGAGGGCAGGTCGTCCAGCGATGACGGCCGCCCCGTCCCTGTCGGGATAGTCGCGCGTCGCGGCATCGACTGCGTTTGTCACTCTCGGATTCTGTCCCCTTGTTTGGAGATGGAAGATGAAACGGAGATACTCCGGCTTCACCCGCCTTCGCCCTTGCGGGCTTCGGCGCGGTTTCACGTTGGTCGAGCTTCTCGTCGTCATTGTCATCATCGGCATTCTCGCCGCCCTGCTCCTGCCGGCCATCGCGGCGGCGATCTGGAACGCCCGCGTCACGGCCTGCGTGAACAACCTCAAGCAGCTCTACACGATGGAGCAGAACTACCGCGTCTCCAGCGGCCCCTCGAAGTCGCTGCCCTCCGAGAGCGGCGGTGCGTTCTGGCTCAAGCTCTCCAACATCACCCCGCCGCTCATCGACACCTCGCTCGCGGCGATCTATGCCTGCAACGCGAAGGGCGCACCGCCCCCCGCGGGGGCTACCGACTACTTCGGGCCCGGCAGCAACGCCAACACCCTCGAGGACGGCGAGCCGCTCGGCTGCGACAAGCCAGGCAACCACGGAGCCAAGGGCGGGAACGTCGTTCGGATGTCGGGCGACGTGCTCACCCTCGCGCCTGCCGACCCGCTCTGGATCTACGCGACCACGAGGTGCGTGCCATGAGAAACGGATTCACCCTGCTCGAACTGATGGTAACGGTCATCCTGGCATCGATTGTCGTTGCGCTGGCGGCACCCCTGTTTCGCCCGTTGAAGGGCTGTTCCAGGACGGTCTCCTGCGTGAACAACCTGTCGCAGCTCTGGAAGATGCTGCACAACTACATGGTGCAGTACGGCGGCTGCTCCAAGTCGATGCCGGATCAAACCGGGGGCGAGTTCTGGCTCTGCCTGGCGCGATGCGATCCGCGGCTGATCGATGACTCCCTGCGGGACATCTACCGCTGCCCGGTACGAGGCCAGCCCCTTTCCGTCGACGAGACCGATTACCGCGGACCCGCACAAAACGTCAACACCCTGAGTGACGGCGACATCGTCGGCGCCGACCGCGAAGACAATCACGGCCGCCGCGCCGGCGGCAACCTCATTCGCAAGTCGGGTGATGTCCTGTGCGTCCCGGACAACGATCCGCTCTGGCGCCGCGCGCGTCGCCAGACCGTCCCGTGAGGTGCTTCATGAATCACGGATTTACGCTGATGGAGTTCCTGATCGTCCTGACCCTCGTGGTCGTGCTCCTCATCGGATGGCTTGCCGCGGAGGTCCAGGCGCCCATCCCCGCTCCCCGCGCCGCGACCCTCCTTCGCTCACGCTTGGGTGGGAGCTACGGAGGGCAAAGCGTCCGCCTCCCGCGGCGCATGCTGCGCGACGCATCGTACATCGTGGCTCCGCGCCCCATGGGCGACGCGGTTCGCCGGGCCTCGCTCAAGCTCTGATCCTCCTTCGCGCCATTCGCGGGCGCTTCGGAGGACAGGCTTCTTCATGGATGGCCGCCGGGGTTTGATTCCCTGGCGGCCATTGCCACTCGTCGACCACCCTGCTACATTTCTGCACCCATGCTTCGCCAGTTCTGCAAGGCCAAGATCGCCGGCGCGATCGTCCAGAAGTCCCTCCTCAAGTACGAGGGCTCCTGCGGCATCGACACCGCCATCCTCGAGGCCGCCGATATCGCCGCGGGCGAATGGATCCTCATCGCCAACGTCACCACCGGCGCCCGCTTCGAGACCTACGTCATCGCCGAGCCCGCCGGCTCCGGCGCGATGAACATCTACGGCGCCGCCGCCCGCCACGCCGCCGTCAACGACGAGATCATCATCATGTCGTTCGCCTGGCTCGACGCCGCGGAGTCGAAGACGTTCAAGGGCCCGCGCGTCGTGAAGCTCAAGGCGGGCAACAAGCTCTCGTGAAGCTCTCTCCCGCGCTGCTGCTTCTCGTCCTTCCCTTGCTCCCCCGCGACTCCATCTCCGTCAAGTTCGCCCCCACCGGCGATGCGCGCGAACTGAAGCGTGGATCGCCGACGAGCTCAAAAAGGCGGAGAAGGAGATCGTCGTCGCGATGTACCACTTCACGTCGTGGCGCCTCGCGGACGCCCTCGCCGCCGCCAAGAAGAGGGGCGTAGCCGTCCGGGTGCTCTCCGACGCCGAACAGCACAAGTCCGACCAATCCAAGGAGGTCTGGGAGAAGCTCAAGGCCGCCGGGGTCGACGTCCGCCGCGTCACGCCGAAGGGCGGCAAGGACGATGGCGAGGCGCCGCACTTCCACCACAAGTTCTGCGTCGTCGACGGCCGCGCCGTCTTCACCGGCTCGTACAATTGGACCGTTCAGGGTGACAGGAAAAACCACGAGAATCTCGTCTTGATCACAGACGCCGTGACGGCGAAGAGCTTCCTGAAGACTTTCGAGGCGACATGGTCCGACAACTCCATCACGCAGCCTTAGCGCTCCTCCTCCTCGCCGCCTGCGGCGGCCCTCCGACGAAGGACCGCGACAAGCCCTCCTCGAAGGACGGGATCACCGTCACCCTCGAGATCGACTACACGAGCTCCCAGCCGATCGAGGGCGAGCTCGCGACCTTCATCGTCACCGTGAAGAACACGGGCGACATGATCGTCCTGCTCCGCGACCTCGTGGAAGGCTCGCAGACGATCGCCAAGTGGCAGTACTCGCTGCCGGGCACGCTCAAGTTCCGAGAGGGCCCCAACGAGTTCGTCTACGACCCGCGCAAGCCCGACAAGACGAGCGACGATCGGTTCGCCCCCGACCGCCCCGTCTTCAACACCTCGCTGATCGTCCCGGGCGAGGAGATCATCTTCAAGCCGCGCATCCGCCTCCTCGACCTGCCGAGAGAGTACACGGTGAACTACTGGTCGTACGGCCTCGCCGACGTGAAGAACGAGATCTACTTCCTCGAGGACCGGCTGGCGCGCCCGATGAAATTCAAGCGGGTCACCGACGACCGCGCGCTGGAAAAGCTGCTCCTCCCCGATCCCGCCGTGAGCGTGGGGTCCCACCGGACCGTCATCTTCCCCCACGCGGAGAAGATGCTCTACACCCCGAAACGCCTCCCGATCAAGCTCGACGCCGCCGTCGAGAAGCGCGCCTTCACGCGCGAGCTCGCGATGCAGAAGGCCCGCCTCCTCGCGGCCGACGTGAAGGAAACCTCCTACTATGGCGGGCTGGACGTCTGGGCGTTCCGGACCGACGCCGCGTGCGTGTGGGTGGCGGCGGAGTCCGTCATCACGCTGCCGCGGCTCGACAACCTCGAGCTCTTCTGCTACGCCCTGGACAGCGCGGGCCTCGATGCCCTCTCGATCGAACTCCGCGTCGGCGTCGCCAACGTGCTCGCGACCGAGGCGCCGCAGTTCAAGATCATCGCCACGCCCGATCCGCGCGACGCGTCGAGAAACCGCTATCACGCGCTCGTTCGAAAGCCCGATCTCCTGCGGTTCCTCGACACGGTCCGCGGCCTGAACTACAAGATCGAGGTCACGTCGGCCGAATCAGGCTTCCGGATCCTCGTCACGCACTGAAAAGAGCAATGCCCTGAGCTGAACGCTCAGGGCATCGCATGTTCGATGTTCGATGTTCGATGTTCGTTGTCAGACGTCGCTCAGATGGACTTCCCCGACAGCTTCGTGAGGTCGTCCACCTCCATCGTTTCGCGCTGGTAGAACCCCTCGCCGTACGGCTTCTCGATCATCATCCCGTAGCTCCGCGCGCGGTCGCGCATTCGGGTCTGGAGCATCTCGAGGCTGGCGAGCCCCTTCCCTTGCGCGGGGAACTGGGTCTTGTACGCCGCGACCGCGTGCAGCTTCTTCTCCATCTGCGCGGTGATGTCGACGACGAATCCGGGCGCGAATGGCGCGAAGCTTGTGTGGGCGTAGACGATCTTGCGCGGACGATGCGTCGTGCCCGTTCCGAATTTTGCCAGGCCGGCGAAGAAGCACGCGTCGAAGACGATCCGCGGGGTCGCCGTGTGGTCGGGATGGCGCTGATCGTGGCCGGGCAGGATCACCAGCTCGGGCGTGTGCTCCCGCAGCACGGCGACGACCTTCTCCTGCTGCTCCCGGACATTGAAGAGCCCCGAGTCGGGCAGACCTGCGTTGACGCGGATCGCGACACCCAGCCGCCGGGCGGCGTCCTGCAGCTCTTCCTCGCGCGTCTGGGCCGTGCCGTAGGTTCCCATCTCGCCGCGCGTCATGTCGCAGAGGCCGACCTTGCAGCCCTGCTCGACCAGCTTGATGATCGTGCCGCCGCAGGTGATTTCAAGATCGTCGGGATGCGCGGCGAACGCGAGAACGTCGAGTTTCACGGGGATGTGGCGCTCGGTCTACGGTTTACGGTCTTACGGTCCACGTCTTACGGTCCACGGCCTACGGCTTTGCAGCCTCGTCCTTCTTGGGCTCTTCCTTCTTCTCCTCGCTGCCCTCGCCGTCCTTCATCCCCTTCTTGAATTCATGGATGCCGGAGCCGAAGCCGCGCATGAGCTGCGGGATCTTCGCCGATCCGAACAGCAGCAGGACGACGGCCAGGATCACGAGAAGCTCGGGCATCCCCATGCCGCCGAGGATTCCACCGATCAGGAGTTCCATGGCTACTTCACTTTCTTGGCGAGCGTCAAAACGTTCCCACCCTTGGGGTGGCTCTTCAGCTCGAACTTGTCCATGACCGACCGCGCGAGGCCAAAGACCGGCTTGCCGTCGCTTCCGGTCTTTTCGGGCGAAATGCTGCTGCCGTAGTCAGCGAAGCGAAGCTCGATCTCCTGGTCCGCGGTCACGAGCATCACGTGGTAGATGTTGTTGTCGTTGCCGCCGTACGCGTGCTGGAGGATCGAGTCGACGGCGTTCTTCACGGCGCCGACCAGATCGGTCGCCGAACCGTCCTGGAAGCCCGCCTGGTGGGCGACGATCTTCACAAACTCGATCAGCCCCTGCGTGCACTCGCTCGAGAAGTTGAGGCTCAGCTGGAGCGGCATCGCCTTGCGCCGCGGAAGGAAGCTTGCCTTGCCCTGGCCGACGTAGTTGAAAAGCGTGAAGCAGCGCGGGCACTTGTAGGTACCGACGTCCTTCACGGCCAGCAGGGCGCGGCAGGTCTTGCACTCGATGTGCAGTTCACCCGCGGCCGGCTGCTCGACGTGGTGCTGCGCGACGGGAACCGCCTTCGGCGGATGCTCCTGCAGCGCGACCGGCTGCGGCGCGGGACGCGCCACGGGCTGATGCACCGGAGCCGGAGCCGGAGCCGCATTCGACTTCAGGACGACCGTCTGCTCGGTCGCACTCGCAATCGGCTCCGAGGTGAAGTGCTTCAGCGCTTCGTCACGCGTCTGGTAGATCTTGAAGAAGGCGTTCAGTCCCAGCATGTCGAAGACGACCTTCACCTTCGGCTGGACCTTTACGAGGGCGATCCCGCCCTTCTCCCCGTTGACGGAGTCGGAGAGGTTGATCAGGTACCCCAGGCCCGTGGAGTTGACGTACTTCACGTTCTCCATGTCGAGGATGAAGCGGTTGATCCCGCGCTCCTTGACGGAGTTGAGGTGCGTCTGGAACGTGATGACCGTCTTGGCATCAATCGATCCGTTGAGGATGACCAAGGCGGTCTTCGCCAGACCCTTCACCTCTTGGACCTGAATCGTAAGATCAGGCACCCGCGTTCTCCTCTAAGCTTGGTGCAGCACGCTGCGAATCCCGCGGCCTACCCCCCCATACCGTCCAAAGGCCGCCACGCCACATTCGATGATAGTCCCCCTGTCGAGACCCTGTCAAGGCAGGTGGGTGGTCCGCAGCTGTTCCGCAGATCGACGTAAGGCGTAGGCGAGCAAGGCGTTCTGGGGACGCATTTTCGGAACACTGGAGGCGCGTGCGTGGCGGAGAGGGTCT
>Ga0247727_10004175_pt1 | contig 30916 bp, 14 predicted proteins | sample WisWelCaveWW1625_FD_202498 | JGI IMG/M metagenome (GOLD analysis project Ga0247727, IMG submission 202498) | Biofilm microbial communities from Wishing Well Cave, Virginia, United States - WW16-25 | ecosystem: Environmental > Aquatic > Deep subsurface > Groundwater > Cave microbial mat | place... | reverse complement strand
GCCAGCCCAATGAGCACAGGAATGTCATCCACGCGCTCGTGCGTCAAAACCAGGTTCTCGGCCATAAGGCCGAGGATACAAAAAAATTCCGCCAGACGCCAGTAAATTTACGCGAAAGAATAGTTATGGCTTAAACATTTCACTCCAAATATGCCCGTCTACAAATACAAATCTTTCGAAGAAGCTGAAAGAGCATTGTGGAACTTTCATCCGGATGCGGCCTACTACAAAAAAGTAGCCGAGCTTTGGAATTTTGCCAACAAACTTCGCCCGATCAAATATCCGCGCGGGGTTTTCAAGTTCCGCACGATCGCAGAAGCAAATCGACAACGCGACGAGTGGGAGTTGCAATTTGCCAAAGATCTGCAGCGCCGGCGGCTCGCAACCGGCGACAACAAGAGCTCTTGAAGTCGTTGTGATTTGGATTCTCGTCGTGCAGGCCTCAAAAGGAATATTTCCGTCCTCTTCGCCGGAGGCGCAAGCGCTAATTTCGGGTGAACAGGATTTGCTTCCAGCTTAAACTTTAACGCCCGGTGAGAAACTTTTGCCATAATCATCCGTCTTAGTTCACAATCTTTTAACCGTTTCGGAAGAGGAGGAAGCGTGAATACTGTAAACAGCAGCGCCGTGGCTTTGCCGCAATCGCAAAGTGTGATCAACCGCATCATCGGCGTTTTTACTTCACCGCGGCCCACGATGGACGACATTGTCGCACGGCCATCGTGGATTTTGCCCTTGCTCATTCTTATTGTAACTGTCGGGCTCTCGGGATATTTTCTAAAAGATTTGATTGTCGATCAAGCACTGGCAGAAATGGACCAGGCCGGCAATATGACACAGGAACAGATGGACGCAGCCGAGCCGTGGATTGAAAGGAGCGCTCTCATTGGGCCCGCGATCGTCTCGCCAATTATTTATCTCATTCTTGCCGGTGTTTTCATGTTCGTAGGCAACGTCATCCTCGGCGGCGAGAGCAAATTCAAAATTGCTTTCTCCCTCGTGTGCTGGAGCGGAATGATTACCTTGTTGAGCTCGGCCATCACTATTCCGCTGATGTTGTCGCGCGGCGATATGGCCAGCCCCACGAGTCTGGCCTTTCTGGCCGGAGAAGACAAGAAGTCCGCGTTGTTCTTTTTATTTTCCCAAATCGATCTTTTCTATATTTGGTGGCTGGCCGTCATTGGCATCGGCTTTGCCGCAGCGTACAAATTGACGAATCAAAAAGGCATTGTCACCGTTTTAGCTTGCTGGGCGGTGTTCCTCGCTTTAGGCATGGGATTAAAAGCAATTTTTTGATCGCTAACGGAAGGAGTCAACTGACGTGAAGAGAGCTTTTTCAATCAGCGCCGTTATTCTGGCATTAATGTTATTGCCCGGCTCGGCGCAGGCACAAAATGGCCGCCCGCTGACGCTACAAGAGTGCGTCGAAATGGCGCTGCAAAACAACTCCACGCTGCTCAATGCCGAGCGGCGGAAACGCATTGCGGGCACACAAGTCACTACAGCGCGCGCCGGCATTTTACCAAATTTGGACGCCTCTTTCTCCTCAGGACGCAATCAAGCCGGCGATCGTACTCGTTTGGGCGATGTGCCGATTGGGATCGATCCGAATACCGGACAAACTATTTTTGAGCGCCGGGTCACCACTCAGCCCGGCTTCACCTCGAATAGCCACTCGACGCAAGCCAGCATGACACTGCCGCTGTTTGACTTTGGCTCAAACTGGAATCGCATTCGCCAAGCCAATGCTGCAGAAGAAACCAGCACTATGACCTACGAGGCCACGAAGCAAAACACCATCCTGCTGGTTTATCAACGCTATCTCGGATATCTCAAAGATCTGCAATTGTTGGGCGTTTATGAAGAAGCCGCCAAGTCGAGCGAAGAACAGCTCAAACGCACGGAAAGCATGCATGAAATCGGCTCGGTGGCGCAGGGCGACGTTTTTCGCGCACGCACGACCTTTGGCAATAATCGTATCAGCTTGATCACGCAAAGAAATTCAGTCGCAAACTCGCGCAACTTGCTCAATGTGGCTTTGGGACGCCCGGCGGACGCCGAGATCAGCATTGTGGATATCGAGGAGGTTCCCCCATACCAAGAATATGCGCTGGAGGAAGTGCTGAAAATCGCGGCCGACAAAAACCCTGATTTGCTGAGTTTTCGTCATGAAATGCGGCGGGCGCAGTTCGGCAAAGGCATTGCTCGCACTTCTTTTCTGCCCAGCTTTTCGATTTCCGGCCTTTACTCGCGCAGCAATGACGAATTCAAAAGAGTCTATTCTGATTTTAACAAAAACTGGTTCGGCCAGGTATCATTGGATGCGCGCTGGAATTTGTTCAACGGTTTTTCCGACCGCGCCGCGGTGCAGCGTGAAGCGTTGAATTATAGGATCGCGGAGGAGAATTATCAAAACCGCCTGCGCAATTTGCGCTCGGAAGCGGAGCAGGCTTTGTTGAGCCTGCAAGCCTGGAAAGAAATTACCACCATCAATAGCGATAATTTGATTTCGGCGCAGGAAGATTTGCGGCTCGCGCAAGAGCGTTATCGCGTGGGCGCCGGCACGCTGCTGGAAATCATCAATGCGCAATATGATTTGACGCGCGCGAAATCCACGTATATCAGCGCCAAATACGACAGCATGATCGCATTCGCGCAATTGCAAACGGCCATGGGCGTGCTGCAAGAATGAGAATGAAAGATTCCAGGTATCATTATTACCAATTACGCATTCCGTTTTACGTGTCATGCGTAATTCGTAAAACGTAATGCGTAAAAATTGAAAGAGAGAATCATGCTTATCGACGTTCGTGCTTTGGTGAAAACGTACGAGATCGGCGAGATTCAAGTCAACGCGTTGTGCGGCGTGGACTTGCAAATCGCAGACAACGAGTATATCGCGATCATGGGCCCTTCCGGCTCGGGCAAGTCAACGCTGATGAACATTATCGGCTGCTTGGACACGCCCACCAGCGGTGAATATCAATTCGGCGGCGAGCACGTCAGCACCATGAACGACGACCAATTGGCAGAAATTCGCAATCGCCGCATCGGCTTTGTGTTTCAAACTTTCAATTTGCTGCCGCGTGCGAATGCCTTGCACAATGTCGAGCTGCCGCTGATTTATGCCGGCTTGCCCACGGTGAAGCGCCGCGAGCAAGCCAAATACGCACTCGAACGTGTGGGCCTCGGCGACCGCATGCACCACAAACCCAACGAGCTTTCCGGCGGCCAGCGCCAACGCGTGGCCATTGCGCGCGCGTTGGTCAACAATCCTTCCATCATTCTCGCGGACGAGCCCACCGGCAATTTGGACAGCAAAACCGGCGAAGAAATCATGGCGGTTCTGGGCGAATTGAATCAACAAGGCCACACCATCATTCTGGTCACGCACGACGAGCAGATTGCCAGCCATGCCCGGCGCATCGTGCGTCTGCGCGACGGCTTGATTGAAGAAGATCGCTTATTGCAGCGCCGCAATTGAGCCGAAGTGATTTGGAGTTCGCCGGAAAGCAACTATGCTGTCCTTCATGAGGAATCCCGAAAGGGGGCGAGAGCCGGCTTGTCGCCCCTTGCGGCTTTTAAAGGGCTTGGCAAAATCTCAATTTTAACGTGTCCTCTTGGTGCTCAAAAAGATTCTTCCAAATGACAGATTACTTGGAAGCATTCGCTCCTGGCATTCGGAGTTCGTCCGAAAAGGAACTGACCTATCATGTCATCCAGAAGGGAACTTGTGAAGCATCAAGTACAGTGCCAGTGCGTTACAGGGTTCCTTCTTCAAATGACCCAACGCGAAGAGCCGCAACCAAAAAAGATTAACACGGAGAAAACAGAGTAAACAGAGATTACAAAGCTAAAAAAGTTTTCCAAGCATTACCCGCTCTGTTTTCTCTGTGTTGAAAATTTTTGTTATTTTTGCAAACATTCAACTTGTAATAGAATAGAATAAAGGGAGTCATCTCTTTACGCAAACAAAAAACGCGGTAACGCCGTAGCATTGCTCATTACAACTCCCGCCTCTGGCATCTTTTTTGTCCATCTCTTCCTTAGTTCATCATTTTCTTTGCTTTTCTTTCGAACAAATTTCGGGCGCAAGCAAACGCATTTGCGCGCAGTGCGCGTATTTTAATTTACAGGACGCGGTTTTTATGGCATTCGCCCCTCTTTGCCTTTGCTTGCATAGAGTGTGCGTGCGCCGCCGGTGGGATAAAATTTCTGTCATACTCGAAAACCTTTGGTTAAAGGTTGAAGAGCAGGACATCGTCTGTAAGGTGCACTTTACATGGATGGTAAGCGGGCGATGAAAAAGTTTTTCCGCTCAAGCTGGGCGCTGCCGGGCGTCCTTGTTTTTTGGCTGCCGGATTTTTTTGCGGCGGTATTCGGCCAAACACCGGCCGCACGCGACCGCCTGCGCGCTGGGGTTTATCCGGCGGCAATCATGCCTGCGTCTTCCCCGGCCGGCGCGCCCGCGCGCACGAAAATGGATTCCACTTTTGCGCGCTTTTCCACACATATTTCCGCCCAGCTCGCCGCTGCTTTGCAAGAAGAAAATTGGGAAGTCTTGCCGCCTGAAACTTTCGCCGCTTTTTTGCAAGCCCGCCCGGCGTTCGATCCCTTTCAACCCGATAGCGTGCGCAAACTTTGCGCTGCCTTCGCAGCACAAAAATTGGTTTTGCCTCTCATTAATATTGCTTCATCCGATTCCGTTGCAACCGGAAGCCTGCGCCTGATTTTGCGCTGGCTCGACGGCGCTTCCGGCGAAGTCACGAAATTTCACGTGAGCAAGCATCGGTGGCAGCGCGCGGGTCCGGCTGCTTCATCGATGTTCGTGCACAATTTCAACGCCCGCGCGCTCGTGCAAGCTTTATTGAGCGCGCCGGAGTTGATTCTTTCACAAGAAGAAGAAATCGCGTCCTTGCCTTTGCCGCAAGAACTTCCCGCGCCCATGGTGACGAATAAATCGCGCAAATGGCTGTGGTATTTTTCAGCCGCAGCCGTGCTCGGCGGCGGCTCGGCTTATTGGCTGTTGGGACGTGATTCTGCCGAAGGCCCGCCCAAGTTGTTGCCCGAGCCTCCGGGACCGCCGCCGCGCTGAATGGCGTGAGGTATTTGATGGTGCAATTTGCAAGTATCTGTCATCCTGGAAGGAACTTTTTAAGGAGCGCCGATTAAATAACTTTCCCATTTGCGTCGGGCTGTCATTCCCGCAGTCTTTAAGCGGGAATCCATTTTACGCCCTCTGGATGCCCGATTAAAACCTCGGGCATGACAGATCAAATGAGCAAGTTATTTAATCGACATTCCCAACGCGAGGACAAGCCGCAACCAAAAAAGATTAACACGGAGAAAACAGAGCGAACAGAGAGGGTAGCGCCTGGAAAACTCCTTTTAGCTTTGTAATCTCTGTTTTCTCTGTGTTGAAAATGTTTGCTTTTTTTTACAACGATTGAACTTTTAATAGAATAAGCATTGTGCTCGTTATTTAAAAAGTTCCTTACGAGGATGACAACGAAGCAACTGTATCATGCAAACGCGACCAATGAAAATTCTCAATTGGGCTGTGCCGCAACGGCATGCTCGCCGCGCATTTTTCCGGAGCTGCTTTGCCGCACTATTCATGATGTTGAATAGCGCCGCGTTTGCCGCCGACTTTCACAATCTTCCGGTTTGCCGCGCCAATGGCGATCAATCCGCGCCGCTGTTGATTGCCGGCGGCAGCGAGGGCGCTTTTGTTCTGTGGCTGGATCAGCGCACTTCGCAGCGCAAAGTTTTCTGCCAGCGCTTGAATCAGCCCGGACAGCCGCAATGGCAAGCTGACGGCGTCGAAATCGCCAGCACCCCGGGAAAGCACGAGTTCTTCGCGGCTCTGCCGGACGGCAACGGCGGGGTGATAATTGTATGGCAGGAAGCAATTGGCAGTGACGACGGCGAAATTTTTGCGCAGCGCCTCAATCATGAAGGCGCGCGGTTGTGGGGCGACAACGGCAAGGAGATTTATCGCGGCAGCCGCGAGCAAATCCTGCCGGCGATCGTCAGCGACGGCGCGGGCGGCGCGATTATTCTTTGGCAGGATGAGCGCGCCGGCTCGTGGGATATTTTCGCGCAGCGCGTGAATGCCAATGGCGACCGGCTGTGGCATGCCTCTGGCGTCGCGTTAGTGCAAGAAACACGCAGCCAACTGCTCGGCGATGCCGTCGCAATTTCAGATCAGGGTTTTTGCGCGGCCTGGCGCGACGAACGCACCAACCCGGCGCGCGTGTTGGTGCAACGCTTTGATGCTAACGGCACCAAAGTTTGGAACGAGGCCGTTGGCGTGGCGCAAGCTTTGGGCGATCAAAGCCAACCCCAGCTCGGGCTCGATGCCGGCAATGCCGCCGGTTCTTTTATTTATATCGCGTGGAGCGACCGGCGCTTGAACATTCCCAACGTTTACGCGCAGCGTTTGAGTGCGGCAGGTCTGTTGCAATGGGGAAGCTTGGGAATAGCCGCAGGCCGCGGCCTGGCGGAACAAAAAGAAATGCAACTACTAGTGGAAAGCAACGGCGATTTGATTTTGGCGTGGGAAGACGGCCGCAACGACAAAGGCGATATTTATGCGCAGCGACTTGGCCGCGACGGCCGCGGGCAATGGCCCGCCGCGGGCCTGGCGGTGCTGCAAGCGGAACAAGGCCAATATCGCCCGCGCCTCGCAAGCGAGGGCAACAGCGGATGGGTTTGCACGTGGGAAGACGATCGCGGCAGCGGCACTAACATCGCCGCGCAACGTGTCGACGCTGCGGGAAAATTATTGTGGCCGGCGGAGGGGGTGTTGTTGACGAATCACGGGGATAAAACTTTTGCCCCGATCGTGCTTGGCCGCGCCGCCGGGCAGGCGCTGGTGGCGTGGACCGACACGCGGCAACGGAGTGACGACATTTATGCGCAGCCGCTCGCAGCCGGGGGCAATTTTGAAAACGTGCCGCCCATCATTTCTTCCACACCGCCGGTTGCTGCTTATGTGAACGCAGAATATAAATATTCCATCACCAGCGTTGATTTTGATTCGGATGAAACTCCGATGCTGGTGTTGAGCGCGGCGCCGGCATGGCTGCAGCTCGATCAAAACCAAAAAACACTAGGCGGCATTCCCCGCGAGAACGATCGCGGTGAATTTGATCTGGCGCTGCAAGCGCGTGATGCCGAAGGCGGGCTCGCGACGCAAAATTTCACGTTGAAAGTTTTGCCGGATCCGGCTGCCGCGCCCCGCATCATTTCTTTGCCGGATACGACGGCAGCGGAAGATTCGCCTTATCGTTATGTAGTGCAAGCGCGCGATCCCGACCCGCAAGAAGTTCTGCAATATAATTTGGAAACCGCCGCGGCATGGTTGTCATTATCGCCAACCGGCGAGCTGGGCGGGGCGCCGTTGAACGAACACGTGGGCATTCATGCCGTAAAAATTACGGTCACCAATCGCAAAGGCAAATCGGATCAACAACAATTTTTTTTGAAAGTTTTAAATACCAATGATCCGCCGGTTTTCACCAGCGTGCCGGATACGATTGCGCGCGTGGATTCTTTGTATCAATACCAGGTCCTCACGCAAGAAGTCGATGCCGGAGATCGCGTGGCGCTCACGTTGTTGCAAGCGCCGGCCTGGTTAAGCTGGGACGCGAGCAGCAAAACCTTGCGCGGCGCGCCGCGGTTGCAGCACGTAGGAATTCATGCCGTCGCTTTTCGCGCGCAGGATTTGGCGCAAGCCGCAACCACGCAACAGTTCGCTGTGCGTGTTTACAATTCAGGCGAGCCGGATGGAACTGCGCCGGCTGCTCCACAAAATGCGAATCTCACGCCTGCAACCTGGAGCCGGGCGCCGAATTTTACCGTGCGCTGGCAAAACCCCTTCGATCGCAGCGGCATTGCCGGCGCGTTCTACAAAATCGGCGCGCCGCCGGACAGCAACGGCGACGGAAAATATATGCCGGCGTCGCCCTCACCATCCATTACAGAAATCAAATTGCAAGCGACGCAGCAAGGCAGGCTTCCGGTTTATGTTTGGTTGCGCGACGGCAGCGGCAACGTGGATTATCGCACGGCCGTGCGCGTAGATTATCGTTATGATGCTTCCGCGCCGCGGCCGGCGGCCAATTTGCGCGCGGGCAACGCTTTTGCCTGGGCCAACACCGACACCATCATTTTCGCCTGGCAAGCGGCAAGCGATTCGTTGAGCGGTGTGGCACGGCACGATTTGATGCTTGCCGGCAAAATCATCCGCAGGATGTCCGGCAACGTGAATACTTTTGCGCTCGATACTTTGCTCGCGGAAAAAAAATATGCGTGGCAAATCAACGCCGTGGATAGCGCCGGAAATCTAGCCGCCTCCATCTCGGCAAGCTTTCGCGTCGATTGCACGGCGCCGGTTGTCACCCATGCGCCGGTGGACACGGCTGAAGCGGGAAAAATCTTGAACGTGCGCGCGACCGCACGCGATGCTCTCGCCGGCATAGCCCGGGTACGTGTGCTTTATCGCACCGCCGGTGGTTCTCATTTTTCCGAGCTGAGTATGTCAGCCGCAAGCGCTGAATTTGCGGTTGCGATTCCGGGCGCAGAAATTCAATCGCCGGGTTTGCAGTATGTCATCCTCGCGGAGGATTCAGCCGGCAACGTGGCGCGTTCCACGAAAAATGCCAACCCGGCCGGCGTTCATGCCGCGGTGGTAAAATCGCAGCAGATTATCGCGCGCACGGCAACGCGCGGCGAATACTATCAGCTCATTTCCATTCCCTACCGGTTGCGCGATCATTCACCCGCAGCCGTATTCGCGGATAACCTGGGCGCTTATGATCCCGCACGTTGGCGGCTCTATACTTATTCGCCCGCGCACGGCAACGTCGAATTAGGTCAGGCAGAATTTCAACAGCTCGAACCCGGCCGGGCTCATTGGCTGATCTCTGCGCAGCCGCAAAACTTCGATGCCGGCCCGGGAGTTTCGATTGCAACCGCGCAAGCATTCACGCTGGCATTGCAGCCGGGCTGGAATTTGATTGCCGCGCCCTTTGATTTTCCTCTGGATTGGAATGCCGTACAAAAACCGCCGATGGTGGAAAATCAACTATGGGCGTTCGACGGCAAACAATATCTCGCGAATGATAACGTGATGCAGCCCTGGCAAGGCTATTTCGTGCGCAATTTAAGCGATCAGTTGCAGGCGCTCGTCTTTCCGCCGCCTTGCGCCGATTGCATGCCGGGTTCGTCGCTGAACCAAAGTGATGTGGATGCCACTCCTGCGCCCCGGGCTTTTGCAGAGTATAGTTTTCGTCATTGCGAGCGCAGCGAAGCAATCTCTGAATGGAGCTTGCAACTGCGTTTGCGCGGTGAGGAATTTGCCGATACGCAAAACTGGCTCGGCATGTCCGCACAAGCGCGGGAAGAATGGGATGAATTGGAATTGAGCGAGCCGCCGGCCGCTGCGGGTGAATTTGTGGCTCTGCGTTTTCCGCAACCTTTTTGGAAAAAATTCGCGGGCAATTTCACCACGGATTTTCGTCCGGCCAGGGCCGCGCTGCAAAAATGGGTATGCGAAATTCTGGCGAGTGCGCCCGGCAAAGCATTGTCTTTGGATTTTCAGCTTGCGGGTGAATGGCCCTCGCATTGGAAAATATTGTTGCAAGATGAAAGCGGAGAAGTAGTCCGCCAAATCGATTTCGATGAAAACGGCCGCTCGCCCGCACTCCCATTGCGCAGCAGCGCGGCGCCGTGGCACTTGACTTTGTGGGCCGGCCCGCAAGAGGAATTGGCTCAAACCGGCTTGTTGGAAGCGGCGTTGCCCAAAGCTTTTGCTCTGGCGCCGGGCTATCCCAACCCGGCGAAAATAACAACCGGCACTTCAGCCGTGAGCACGTTGCGCTTCAGCTTGCCGGCGGCGAGCGCAGTCGATTTGTCGATTTGGGACATTATGGGACGGCCCGTCCGCACGCTGCTGCACCAAGCGCATTTCAACGCCGGACCTCACGAGCGGCTTTGGAACGGCCGTGATAACGCGGGCCAAATCGTAGCGGCCGGGGTTTATTTTTGCCGCATAAAGACGGAACGATTCAGTGCCATACAAAAAATCATTTTACTGCATTGAAGATTTATTATAAAAACTTTTTTTGTAGCAGCCCCTTTCGGGGCTTGCTTCGAAACAAGCATGAAAGCCTAAAGGCCTCAATACGAAAGTTGCGGCTCGCTTTGCTTTGCAGCGTCCTCGTTGGAATTTGCGGCGCCGCTCCGGCGCAGGATAAAGACGAAGCCAAGGCTGCGCATGCGCTTTATGAAAAAGCGCTGAAGAAAAAGAGCGCCCCGGAGCGTGTTGCCGCGCTGCGCGAAGCAGCCGGCCGCCATCCCCAGGCCGCCGAGCTGCATTATGCTTTGGGCCGGGAATTTTTTGCGCTGGCGCAATGGGATTCGGCGGCGGCGCGCTTTGAGCGCGCGGCCGCGTTGGATGCCGGGCTCGCGCAGAAAACCAATCTGCCGGCGGTGTTGGCTTCGGCTTATGCTAAAATGGCCTCGCACAATTTCAGCCGCGGCAGGTTTCTTCCTGCTCTCGAAGCTGCGCTGGCAGGCTTGCGCCACGATACCAACGCGGTGCCGTGTTTGGCAACGGCGACGGTCGCTTATCAACAATTGGGAGAATATGAGCAAGCAATCGCCATGGGATTGCGCTTGCTTGTGTTACAACCTTCGGCGCAAAATTACAACAATCTCGGCGCGGCCTATGAAAGCAAAGGCGATTGGCTCGCAGCAAAAAAGTATTACAGCGAAGCCGTGGCCCTCGCGCCCAATCTTGCCGAAGCGCAAAGTAATTTGAATCGGGTTCATGCCCGCTTGGAACCACCGCTGGCAGTTGCCGCGGGCAGCAATCAATCTGCGCCGCCGGTGGTGAAAAAAGAGAGCGATCAAAGCTCTGCCTCTTCTTCCAAAAGAAAAGAGGCAAACGCGGCGGCTAAAAAAATTCCAACTAAAAACGCGGCACTGGCTCCAGTTTCTCCATCAATCAAGACGGCGCGCGAACGTACGCCAACCCAGCCGCCCTCTTCTTCTTCCAAAAAAGACCGCGGCGTTAAAGCAAAAGAGACTGCCCGCACGCCCGCGGTGAAGCCGCCGGATAAACCTAAAATTAAACCATCCGTGCCGCCCTCTTCTACCTCTAAAAAAGACCGCGGCGTTAAAGCAAAAAAGCCCGCCCGCGCGCCGGCGGTGAAGCCGTCGGATAAACTTAAAATTGAACTATCCGTTCCGGTCAAAGATTCTGTGTTGGTACAGTCTGAAGAAAAAGCCGCAACGGCGATTGCGCCCCAAGTTTCCCGCGGGAATAGCGTTTGGTTTTGGATTTGGAGCGTGGCCGGTCTCACCGGCGTGGCCTGGTTCGTGTGGTGGAAATTTTTTCCACATCGCGCCTTGGCGCTGCGCTTTGCGTTAGAGAGATTGTTTTTGAGTATTCAGCTTGGGTGGCAGAGGGCGGAGGGCGGAGAGCAAAAAGCAAAAAGCAAAGAGCAAAGAGCGAAGAGCGGAGAATGGAGGGCAAAGAGCAGAGGGCAAAGAGCAGAGGGCAAAGAGCGGAGGGCGGAGGGCAAGTTGCCTGTGGCGGCTGCGGCCCATGCCGAAGCCGGGGATGAGTCACGACGCATGTTGCATCGTGTGGCGATAGCGGAGAATGCGCCGGAATCATTGCCATCGCCGGAGGCTTGGCCCGGCAAGGATGACGAAGCAATAGCTGTCAACGGCAAGCATCCCGAAGAAACGGTTTTTGCAACCCTCACGCCCCCGGAACCGCCGGCAATTCCTGAACGTGAACCCGCACCCGTGCCGGAAAAAACTGCGCCGGCTCTGGGCTTGCAAACCGAAATGCTGTTTGCCGAAATGATTGCCGGCGCGCTGGCTTCTTTTGAAGAAGCGGACGAAAATGGGCGCGCCGAAGCCAAAACTCGTCTAGCTGCTGCCGGCGAAGCGCGTGAAGAAAAAGCGGAAGAATCATCTGACGCCTCCGAAGCACGTGCTTTTATCGCGCCCGCGGAGCAAGCCGACGCGCCGCAGGGGAATGGCAAAGCGGAATTCAACAACATATTGGCCAACAATCTTCCCAACGAGCCGCCGGCAGAGATAGCAACAACTTCGGTTTCCGCTCTCTTCACGATTCGCGAAGATTTTGTGGAAGAACGCCGCGAACCGCCCATGGAAATGACAACCATGGGATTCGTCGTGGGCGTGGAAGAAATGATGCGCGAGCCGGTGGAAACGATGGCGGCAACGCCGCCGGCTGCCGCCACTTCCGGCGCGGGAAAAACCGCGCTTCATCTCGCCACGCGCACCATGGAAATTACGGCTTTGACGCAGTCGCGCATCGGCCGCTACCTCATCGAAAAAGAAATTGCGAAAGCCGCGACCGGCAGAATTTATAAAGCCTGGGACCCCAAGCTGGATCGCATCGTGGTGTTGAAAACCGTGCAATACGGCTTCGCGGCTTCGGCGCAGGAAATCGCAGCGTTGAAAGATCGCATCTATCGCGAAGCGCGCGCCATCGCCAAGTTGAGCCATCCGAACATCGTCGTCGTATACGACGTCGACGACCAACCCGAGTTTTCTTATTTGGTAATGGAATATCTCGAAGGCCGCGATTTGAAACAAACATTGGAAAACGAGCGCCGCTTGGATTACAAGCGCGCGCTGCACATCGTCATGCAAGTGTGCGACGCGATGGATTATGCCCATCGCGCGGGCGTGTTTCATCGCGACGTCAAGCCTTCGAACATCATGCTGCTGGAAAACGATGAAACCAAAGTCACGGATTTTGGCATTGCCAAAATCAGCAATTATCTTTCGCTCACACAGACCGGCCGGGTTTTGGGCACGCCCAGTTATATGGCGCCCGAGCAGATTGAAGGCCAAACCACCGACGGCCGCGCGGATTTATTCTCATTGGGCGTCGTGCTGTATGAGCTGATCGCCGGCAAGCGGCCGTTCATGGCAGATTCTTTGGCCGCACTTGCGTACAAGATCGTGCACAAACCGCACCTCCCGCCGAGCCTGGAAAATGTGGAAATTCCGCTGGCGCTCGACGAAGTCGCGCAACGCGTGCTGGCAAAAAATCCGGAAGAGCGCTATCAAAGCGCGGCCGAATTTCGCGAAGCCCTGGCGGCAGTCATGACGAAATTGAATGAATGTTAATACTACAACGTTATAGCATTCAACTTCAAACGGCTAAATCCTTACGATGATGGTATTCAGCCTCCCATGATTTGCCCGCGTTGCCAAACCCCGCTTGCGCCCTTGCGCCTAACTTGTCAAGCCTGCCAGCACCTCGTTTATCTCGCCAAGCTGCGCGCATTGAATCATAACAGCGGCAATGATCTCGTCACTTTGCCCCAGCGCGATTTCACCCTCGGCCGGGAGGAAAAGAACGACTGGGTTTTGAATGTCGCCGGCGTTTCGCGCCGGCATTTGCGGGTGCATTTTGCCGAAGGGGTCTATTGGGCGGAAGATTGCGGCAGCAAAAACGGCGTGTTTATCAATGGCAGTCGCGTGCATAAAACGATTTTGTGCGATCAAGATTGCGTGCAAATCGGCGCGGCGCGGTTCTATTTCTTTTTGACGGAAAATACCGCGGGCAGCTTTGCCTCCCGGGAAGAAGTTGCCGCCGGCGCCGTTTCACAAAAAACGCGGTCTTCAAATCCGGCTGCTGCTTGCGCTGAAAACGATCATGCGAAATGGCAGGAATGGGTGCGCCAACATTTGTTGCAAGGCGCGTTGCGGCTGGCACACGCACAGGAAGCGCGCAAGCTGCAACAACTGCTCGCGCAGGCTGCGGCCTGTTTTGCGCCGGCCTCAGCGCGAGAGCCCGGCGGGCAAGAACGCGAAGAGATTTTCGGCCAGGCTTTAGTTAAAGAAAAAACCGGCGCCGGCAAGTTTGCGGCGCCGGCAAAATATGATTTGGCTTATTGCTCGCGCCCTTCCGGCGCGGTGGGCGGAGATTATGTGGAAGTGATCGCGTTGCACGAGGCCGAGGCCTTAATCGTCATCGGCGACGTGGCCGGCAAAGGCGCGGCCGCCGCCCAGATGCGCGATCGTTTGCAAGCCTGTTTGCGTTTGCACGTGTTGTACGAATCCCGTTTGGAAAATTTGGCGCAGGCGCTCAATCAAATTGTTTGCGCCCTCGGCCCGGCCGCAACTTTTACCACGCTGTTTCTCGGCCTGCTGCAGGGGCCGCGCGGCGTGTTGCGTTATGTGAATGCCGGGCACAATCCCGGCGTGATGATTTATCCGCCCACGGCCACGCCGCGATATGAATTGCTGCGCGGCAGCGGCGCCGCTTTGGGCGTGCTGGAAAGAAACGTGCTTGCAGAAAAAGAAATCGTGATTCCTGCCGGCGCGACGTTGATTTTTTATACCGATGGCGTGACGGAAGCGGTGGGCGCGGACAGCCGGCAATACGGCTTGACGCGCTTGATCGAATGCGCCACCACCGGTATTTTTTCTTCTAAAAATCTTTCGGCGCAAAATCTTTTGCAGCTTTTGCAGGAAGATCTGCCCTATGCCGCCGCGCATGCCGTGGGAATTTCCCGGCCGCAGGATGATCAATCCATTTTGGTGATCGTCGCGCGCGGCGGATAAGTGCGGAGTGCAAAACTTCAGTTTTGCGCCTCGCCGATGATCGTGAACTCAATGTCATGCTCAAGCATGACACTCCGGTTCAGACGTCGCGCGCGGTGGATAAGTGCGGAGTGCAAAACTTCAGCTTTGCGCCTCGCCGATGATCGTGAACTCAATGTCATGCTAAAGCATGACACTCCGGTTCAGACGTCGCGCGCGGCGGATAAGCGCGGAGTGCAAAACTTCAGTTTTGCGCCTCGCTGATGATCGTGAACTCAGTGTCATGCTAAAGCATGACACTCCGGGATAGAATCAAATTTTAAAAAGTTTCCCGGTTTACGTGCGCGCGGCGGATAAGCGCGGAGTGCAAAACTTCAGTTTTGCGCCTCGCTGATGATCGTGAGCTCAATGTCATGCTCAAGCATGACACTCCGGTTCAGACAGTTAAATTTTTACATAGAATCAAATTTTAAAAAGTTTCCCGGTTTACGTGCGCGCGCGCCATAGAACGATGATCCCTCCGATCAAAAAAAGAATATTTCCCATCCAGGCCCCAAACAGCGGCGGCAGCGCGCCGCTTTGCCCCAAAGTTTGTCCGGTTTTGACCGTGCCGAAATAAAGAAATGCGATGACCAGCGTTAGGGCAATGCCGACCGCCCCGCGGGAGCGCGCGCGGCCCACGGCCAGCGGTGCGCCGAACAGCACCATGATGAAGCTGGCGAATGGAAATGAAATTTTCAGATACAAATCCACCAGCCAACGCTGCGGATCGCTGCCGTTGTTCGCCACTTCCTGAATGAATTTTTTCAGCTCGCGATAGGACATTTCCTCCGGCTCTTTTTGCACTTTGTAGAGCACCTCGGGCGTGAAAAAAAGATTGGTCAAAGCCAAAGTATCGAACGGCGCCGCGGTTTCTTTGCCCTCTTGAAAAGTGCGTTGATAACCTTTGATCGCCCGCCAATGATCGTTCTGCCAGCGCAAAGCCGAAGCATCGATGCGGCCGGCGATGAACACGCCGTCGTATTCCTGCACGCTGATGCGATCGGCGGTTTTTTGCGCGGTGTTGTAATAGCCGATGAAAGCGCGGCGGGTGTGTCCCTTCGCCGCGGACGCGGGCCGGAACCAATCTTCGGCAGGATCGCGGCCGGAGCTTTCTTGCAAATATAAATTCGATTGCGGCGCCGGCAGATTGCGCGGCAGCCGGTCCATGTATTCATTTTTGATTTCTGCCCGGCGTTGATTGGCCACCGGCACGGCATATTCCGCGAACGCCAGCATGCCCAGGCTGAAGATGAAACCGATAATCAGCAGCGGCGCGAGCACGCGATAGAGCGACAAGCCCGCAGCTTTCATCGCCGTGATTTCGTTGTAGCGGCTCATTTGCCCCACGCTGAACAGCGCCGCGAGCAGCATGGCCAGGGGAAACATCAACACCAGGATGTAAGGAATATAGTAGAAAAAATAGCTGGCGATCACCATGCCCGGCACTTCGCGGTCCAAATATTCCGACAGGCGTTCGATGACATCGACCACGATAAAGATGGTGACGAAAGCGATTAAAGCGAAAGCCAAAGTAAAAAGAAATTTACGGGTCACGTAAAAATCCAAAAGCCGCAGCAAGGCGCTGTGGCTGCGGTGAATGAGGGAAGCCGTCTTTTCGCGCGCGTGTGAGGGGGCGAATTTGAAACGATTGCCGATTTTCTGCCACAGATCGGCGAGACTCAAGCCGGTTTGATGATGCGCCGCGCGCCAGACAAAATATAAGCCCGCCGCGCCCACGATGAAATTTGCCGCCCACATCGCGAGAAAGGGCGAAATGATCTGGCGGTCCGCCAAATCTTCTCCGCCGACCAGCGAAGTCCAATACAACAGAAAAAACACCAGGCTAATCGCGCCGCCGGTGGCCAGGCCGCCGCGCCGCGACATGATGCCTAACGGCGCGCCGATCAACACGAAAACCAGGCAGGCCACCGGGATCGAATATTTTTTTTCAATCTCGACGGTCAAGCTTTTGCTTTTGCGTTCGAGATTTTTCAACTGGCTGGTTTCGCGTTCCACTTGATGCAAAAGCTGGCGATGCAATTGCAGCTTTTGCGCCAACGGCGTGGGCATGCTCTGGCCGGGAAGAGGCGCGGGAAAGTCGGGAGCCGGTGGCCGGGTCGCAGAAGTGCGCGGTTTGATTTTTGCGCGCGCAGCTTCTTTGGGATGGAGACGGGGTTGCAGCACCGGCACTGTGGAGTGCAAAGCTGAATCGCGCGGTACGGCCATGAGCGAGACGAGGCGGGAAGGCATATTCACGGCGAGCGCGGTATTGATGCGGCCGCGTATCTGCGCCATCTCTTGTTGCTGTTGGTCAACTTCGGCGCGCATTTGCTGCGCGCTTTTTTCGCGGTCGCCGCGGCTTTGTGATTCTTCGCTGCGGCTTAAAAACAAATCATCGATGACGATGGTGATGACGTGTTTGGGAAATTCGATGCGGCGAAATTCCTCGGGCTTTTGCAAGTCGATTTCCTGCATTTCGCCGTCATACAGGCTCAACACCAGCGCCGAGCGGGCTGCGTCCGTCGCAATCACGCCGCGCCGCGCCGAGATCGTGCGGCTCAAAGTCGGGCTGGTGTAATCGTTGATCAATAGATTCCGCGCTTGCGTAACCGTGGCGCTATCTTTCAGTTCTTGCACCAGCAAACCGTAGTTGGGAATGTCGTCGTACCACACGCCCGGCTCGAGGTTGATCGTCGGGCGTTTGCGTGCGATGTCGCTGTAGAGCAGGCGTGTGCGGTGATTGAAATCCGGCAGCACGTTGTTGTTGAACCAAACCAGGCCGAGCGCGAGCAACGCCGAGGCCACAACTACGGGCGCCAGGATGGCATAGATGCTGACGCCGTTCGCTTCCATCGCCGCAACCTCATGGTCTGCCGCCATGCGGCCAAAGGCCATGAGCGTGGCGGTGAGCACGGCCATGGGCACCGAGAGCGCCACCATCCAGGCCATGTTCAAAATAAAAAATTCCAGCACCACCTGCCACGGCAGGCCGCGGCTCAAAATCCGCCCCAATTCGCGAAACAACAAATTGAGCAGGAAGAGCAGCGTGATGGTAAAAAAAGCGAAGAAGAATGGCCCGATATGCTCACGCAAAATGTAGCGGGCTAAAATAAAATAGCGCATCCGGAAGCGTCTTTCTTCCTGTTGGAAGTTTGTTCGCCAAGCAGCAACTGTTTGGAAGCGTCCTTCGTAGCGCAGACTTCCAGTTTGCAAACCAAGGCAGGCAGGATGCCTGCGCTGCAATTATTCGCGGTCGTGATAGTTTTTCAAGAGTCATGCTCTATTTCGATTGTGGTTTTAGCCTTTGGACGCAGAGCGTCTGGCAGGCGTTCCCACGAAGATCGTGGGAACGAGAAACGAGAAAACGAGAAACAAAATATACAGATTGTAAGCGCGGGATGCCATTAATTTCTCTGATGGTGAAAATTCCAGCGCCTGAAGGTGCGACGATTAAAATTGGCCGGAACTTGAATCGGGATATGGGCGTTTAGGTTTATGTCTCTGCGGCCGCAGAAACAGAGATACCCAACCGACTTTTTGCTTGATTCTCAAGGGACTGATGGCTATTTTGCTAAACTTTATCAGCCTTTCCTACTGACTTCAATTCGAGGAGCCTATCGCGTCATTTGCTACTGGTTTCTGATGCCAGTTCCGAATTTCTTTCGGCAGCTTGCCGGAATGCGAATAAACACGGCATCGCAAGCCTTTTGAGGGCATTCGACTTGCCAGGTGGGATAACCGGGCAAGCCTGTTCTGCACGAGTGAGCCGAGAGAAGTGAAAGCAAAAAGAAAAATGACGTTGAGCAATCGCAAAGAACGAAAGGCCGTAGTTTGCGCTTGGTTGGGCCTATTGGCTTTGGGCTGTTTTTTTATTCCAGTAGCGCCGTCTTTCGGGCAATCACCTTCTGACGATAATATTCCTCATGCCGAGATCGGTTTGCGCCTGCCCGACGCTTCCCGCCTTGATCCGCGCACTTTTCCATTTGAAGATCGATCACAAAGCGGGTTGTCGCTCAGCCTGCCGGTGATTTCCTGGCTGCGTTGGCAGCCGGTTTCCTTGCAGCGCAAAACCACGGTGGATTCCACCGGCCGTTTTATCACCATTCGCGAGGATTTCCTGGGCGAGCCGCTGCGCTTTCCATTTCATGTGCCGTTGACGACCTATGTTAGCATGCGTTTGGCGCACGAGCAGCACATGATCTGGCATCGCATGGCGGCGCAAAGTGTTTACGGCGGGAGCGCAGAGCAGCGCCTCGGCCGCGGCGGTGTGGACATCGACATTCCCGTGCCCATTAAAAGCAAAGCGTTCTCGCAAATTTTCGGCGGCAGCAGCGTGGGCCTGAACGTGCAGGGCGATATTCGCATCGAAGGCGGCTTCCGCAACGAGAACCGCAGCGAGGCGCGCACCGTGCTCAATCAAGGCGCGAATACCAGCTTTAAAATGAGCCAAACGCAACGTTTCACTGTCACTGGCCGCATTGGCGAGAAAGTCACGGTGAACGTCGATCAAGACAGCGAACGCGCTTTTGATTTTGAAAACAACATTAAACTGAATTATACCGGCTTCGATGACGATATTCTCAAAAAAATCGAAGCCGGCAACATTTCTTTGAGCCTGCCCGGCACCCGCTTCGTGACGTTCGGCGGCACCAGCGCCGGCCTGTTCGGCATCAAATCGGAAATGCAGCTCGGCAATCTGTTCATCACCAGCATTGCCAGCCAGGAAAAAGGCGAGAGCAAAAAATTGACGCTTTCCGGCGGCGCTACCGAAGGCGGGCAGCGCATTGAAGATTATCAGTACCGCCGCTTCACGTATTTTTTTGTCGATATGGTTTATCGCAGCAATTATCGCAATTACGTTTCGAAATGGATTCATGGGTACGATCCCGCGCGCCAGATTAACCGAATCGAAGTGTACAAATCCGCGAATGAATCCGATTCGGAAGCCATTCAAGGCGTGGCCTATCGTATGCCGCCGGGCAGTTCCTTCCCGGCCGACACCACCAGCGAAAGTTATTCCGGCTTTTTCAAAAAACTGCGTCTGGACGTAGATTATACTTTGACGCCGGCGTTGGGCTATATTCGTATGGAATTGCCGGTGAATGATACCGACGTGCTAGCCGTAGCTTATGTCGACACCAGCCGCAATACCGTCGGGGATTTTGATTACCGACTCGATCCGGTTTCCAGCCGAAACAATCCTATTCGACTCAAGCTCATCAAAGACCGCTCGGTCCAGCCCTCGCGCGACCCGGCTGATTCCTGGCATTTGGAATGGAAAAACGTTTATTATCTGGGCAGCCGCAATATCCCCTTGGAAGGATTCGAGCTGAAAATTTTTCTCCGGCCGCAAGGCGCCGGCGACCCGCAGGAGACGTTGATCAAAGCAGGCCAGCAGCCGCAGTCCTTTCTCAACGTGTTTAGTTTGGATGAAAGCGGCTTGATTGCGGGTTCTCCGCCGGACAACATCGTTGACAACTATCCTGTAATTCTCGATCTCTCACGCGGCGAGCTGATTTTCCCGGATCCTCGGCCTTTTGATCCTGATGGCAAACCCTTTGGCGTGACGACGCAAGTGGGAAGCACTGAAGCGAATCGGCTGCCGGAAGATTTACACGTACCGGCGATGTACGATACTACCAGTCAGAGTGAAATCAATTTGCAAAGCCGGTTTTACCTTTCGGTCAAATCCAAAAACCGCAGCACGAATTACAGCCTGGGCTTTAATGTCATCGAAGGCTCCGAAGAGGTGCGGCTGGGTGGCACGCTCTTGCAACGTGAGAGTGATTACTCGATTGATTATTTTTCCGGCAGCTTGACGTTGTTGTCGGAGCAGGCTACCAAACCCGACGCCGTGGTGGAAATCTCTTATCAAAGCAATCAGCTTTTTCAGCTCGAGAAGAAGACCATCATGGGCACGCGCGCGGAACTTCGCTTTGGCCGCGATTCTTTTTTGGGCGGCACGTTTTTGTATCAAAACGAGCGCTCGTTGGAGCAGCGCGTGCGCCTGGGCGGCAGCGACCGCGGGCCGCTCACCAATCTCATTTGGGACCTCAACACCAAGCTGGAGTTTCAGCCTAACTTCTTATCGCGCGCTTTGAATGCTTTGCCTTTTCTTTCCACGCAAGAAGGCAGCACGCTGCGGTTGGAAGGCGAAGTCGCGCAGATTCTGCCCAACCCCAATACCATCAGTAGCGATATTGCCGGCGATCCCGGGGGCGTGGCATATATTGATGATTTCGAAGGCACGAAACGTATCACCCCTCTGGGCGTCAACCGGCGCGGCTGGGTGCTGTCTTCCATTCCGGATACGGTGTTGAAAAAAACGGTGACGAATTTCAATGACGGCGAGGCTCGCCTTCAAGAAAGACGCGCATTGGCGCGGCGCGGCGATTTGTTGTGGTACAACAGCCTGGTCAATATCAAAGACATCTATCCCAACCGTGAAACCAATTCGCAAGTGAATAATACGGCGACGGTGATGAATGTGAGCTTCACGCCGAAAACGCAAGAGGCCAATGTCACTTTCGACGTGAAAGATTCCTGGGCCGGCTTGATGCGCGGGCTGTCGGCCGGCTACTTCGATCAAACGGAAGCCAAGTTTGTTGAAATTTGGATGAGAAGCTTCAACACCAAAGGCACATTCCATCTCGATCTCGGCCAAATTTCGGAAGACATTATTCCCGACGGCCGGCTCGATTCCGAAGACGATGTGCCGCGCAACCAGCTTTTAGATGACGGGGAGGATTTTGGTTTGGATCGGGACAACCAGTCCGATCCGCTCGATTTTTGGCGTGTGGCCAACGATACGATTGCGCGCGCACGCTTCTGGGGCGAGCCGCTCAGCAAAGACGATTACTTTTTTCCTTCCGGCACCACGGAATTTATCACGCCGGGCAGCGGCTCGATCAACGGCACGCAAGGCAATCGCAACGATGAAGGCGGCGCGCGCCCGGATACGGAAGACCTCAACGCTAACGGCGGTCTGGATTTTCTCACCAACGAAAATTATTTCAGCTATTCCTTCCCGCTCACGCCGGATAGCTCGCAGCGCAAATTCGTGGAAGGCGGCAGCAGCAGAACCGGCTGGTTTTTGTATCGCATTCCTTTGGTGCAAACCAGCAACGTGAAAGGCACGCCGAGCTTTTCGAATATCGAATATGTCCGCATTTGGATGGACGGCGTGGACACCACCGCAGGCGTGCGGCCGTTCGTTCAAATCGCCGAAATCAATCTGGTCACGAACGAATGGAAAGAAGTCGGCTTGTCGCGGCAGGATACCACACTGGCCGGCTTGCAGAAGAACGACAAAAAGTTTCGCGTGAGCGTGGTGAATACCGAAGAAAATCCGGCGCGGCCGGTGGACGTCTGCAATCCCAGCGACAATAGTTATGCGCCGCCCGACGGCGTGTTGGGCGAGCTCGATCGCATTCGCAATCTGCGCGCGAAAGAACAATCGCAAGCGTTGGACGTGGACAGCTTGCAAGCCGGACAAGTGGCGATCGCGCAAAAAACGTTTTACCAGCCGTTGAATTTTATCCATTACGAACAATTGAAAATGTTCGTCTATGGCGCGGATAAAAACAGCGGCGGCTTGATCCCGCCGGAAGCTGCGACCGACACTTCACAAATCGAATTTTTCATCCGCTTCGGCACGGATGAAAGAAATTTTTATGAATTTCGCACCCGGCTCTTTTGCGGCTGGAGCAAGCGCAATGAAATGAATATCACACTGGCGGAGCTCACCAATTTCAAAGGCTCGCCGGCGCAGCGCGTGGTGGATTATTCGGGGCCGTTGCCGGTGACCGTGGGAGACTATTATTTCACGCTCAAAGAGGACGTGGTGGCGGGCGCCCGCCAGGAGCTGCGCGTGCGCGGCAATCCTTCTTTGACCAACATCCGAACGCTGGTCGCGGGCGTGCGAAATCTGAGTCGCGATCGAATTTTCAACGGCGAGATTTGGATGGATGAATTGCGCGTTGCCGGCGTGCAAAAAGACAAGGGCATTGCCGCCCGCGCCCGCGCCGATTTGAAACTGGCGGATTTCGCCAATATCAACGTGGAAATCGAGCAGCTCGATGCGGATTTCCACAACGTCTCCACGCGCTTCGGCACCGGCGATAACAGCCGGCGTTTGACTTTGGGCAGCAGTTTCACACTTGACAAAATGCTGCCGCAAGGTTTGGGTCTTTCCATCCCGGTGAGCTTGAGCTATTCTGAAAGCAAATCCACGCCCAAATATTTTCCCGGCAGCGACATCATCGTGTTGGGGGATATCAGCCGCTACCGGTTGAGCTTGATCGAATCTTTCAGCAGCCAGCAGGGTTTCAATGTTTCTTTGCGCCGGCGCGTCAAATCCAGCAACTTTTTTATCAAAAACACGCTGGATAATTTAAACACCAGCTTCAGCTACACCTATGCGGAATCGCGCAACAGCTCGACGGCGATTTCGCGGCGCACCGGCTATTCCGGCAATGCGGATTACACGCTGGCCTTCGGCAATAATAATTTCATCAAGCCCCTTGCCTGGGTGGGCAAGGCGCCGATCTTTGGCAAGCTGCTGGGCGGCACCAAACTGTATTACACGCCGCAGCGCCTCGACGCGCGCGTGCAGGCCGCCAGCTCGGATACCAAAAGCCAAACGCGCACGTTGCGCGCATTTGCGAACACCGCCGATTCCGGGCGGGTGGTACAGCCGCCGACGGATTACAACGTGGCGCATAGCTTTGGCACTTCCCTCAAAATTTTTGAAAACCTTACCACGGATTTTTCCCGGACCTACAATAGCAAAGTGCGTGTCGATACTCTCAACAGCGCCAATCGCAGAGGAGCCGGCAGGATCGGCTTCGTGGAAGGCTTGCAAAGTTTTGTGGGCGGTAATTCCGATTTGTTGAGCAGCACGCAGAGCTTCAATGCCCGTTATACGCCCAATCTCGTGAGCTGGATAAACAACAGCGTCAGCTACAACAGCTCGTTTCGCTACAACAACAACCTGCAGCAAGTTGACGTGGGCCGCAGCGCCGGCGTGAGCAAAACCCTCAGCCTCACTTCTTCCATTCGCCTGGCGCAATTTTTTCAAAATTTGCAGCGCAAACGCAGCACGGGCGCGAAGCAGCCGGGCGAGCGCGAGCCGCCGGGCCGCGTAGCCCCGGGTGAGAGGCCTTCCGAAGAAGAAAGTGGAAAAGAGGAAGGCGGGAAAGAAGAAGGCGAAGAACAACCACGACGGCCACCGGGAGAGCAAACACCTGATGAAGGCCAGGAGCCGCCGAAGGCCGGCGATAAAGAAAAAGACCAGCCTGCATCCGGAAAAGAGCGCCGGCGCGGAGGCCTCAATCCGGTCGCGCTTTTTGTCAATACCTTTGCCAAGCTCAAAGACATTCAATTGAGCTATAACCAGCGCGATAACATCAATGACGCGGCTTTGGCTTCCGGGAACGTTAGTCTGGCGTATCAATTCGGCTTCGCCAACGATCCGAACCGGCAAGGCTATGCCGCCAATTACACCGGTGTTTTCAAAAACACCTCGGAGGGCAAAACCTATAGCGCCTCAACCGGTTTGGACCTCACGCGCAATCTCAATTTGAACTTGAAATTTGATTATGAGGTGCAGGAAACGCAAACCACCAACCGCACGGGCACGACCTCGATTTCCTATCTGCAATTGGGGAAGGAAGACAAAGGCATTAGCACTCCTTTCCCGGAATTGACGATCACGTGGAACGGCCTGGAGAAGTTCGCGCTCTTCAAAAAAATTGCCAGCTCGGTCAACGCCAGCACCAATATCAGCGGCAAAAAATCCACCGCCTGGCGCGATTCCACGAGAGGCTTGATCAGCGAGGATTTTTCCTTCAATTTTCGCCCGCTGCTGCGTTTGAACGTGAACTGGAAAAACGGCATGGTCTCCACCGTGCAATTCAACAAAGGCAGCGGATTCAGGCCGACTTACAACCCGAACGATCCTCAGAGTTTGTTGCTTGGCATTTATCAAAGCGCAGCGCTCAACCGCAGCTCGGATATTTCCATCTCGCACACTTATTCCAAACGTTCGGGCTTTCGTTTGCCGCTGCCGTTTTTTAAGAATAAAGAACTGAAGAATAGCGTGGACTTGAGCATCAATTTTACCCAAAGCTCCACAGAAAACAGCGCGAAGTACAGCCAGGATTCTCAAGAAGTCGTGAACACTTCGACCAAACGCTGGGAGCTCAGTCCGCGCATGACCTACACCTTCAGCACGCGCGTACGCGGCGGCGCGCATCTGACCTATGGCAAAACCGAAAACCGGTTGATCGGCAAAACCACGATCACGGAATTTGGCATCGACGTGAACATTTCCATTCGAGGACAATAATAGCGTGCGCGTGTCGTGCACGCGCGTGCCGGCCACGAGCATGTTCGGGGAGGAGGAGCAGTGAAAGGGAAAGCCGCTGGCGCGCTATGAGATGGGCATCACTTCATCAATCCGAAGAGCCTGGCTAAGAACTCCAGGGAGTTTTGATTGACAAAAATGATGGCGAAAAGCAGAATGAGAAACGTAAGGGTAAACTTGCGATCGAGTTCTATTTTGACCGTCTGAATTTCTTGCCGCACGGTTTGGATTTCTTGCCGCACGGTTTGAATTTCTTGCCGCACGACTTTGATTTCACCCTCCAAGCGTGCCACGTCCAGCTTGGTCGCAAGCTCTTTGCTGAGTTCGTCTTTTAGCTCGAATTTTTTTTGGGTAATTAAAGCATCAGCCGTGCTTTTAATCTGGGCTAAAGTTTCTTCAACTTTTTGATTGGTCGCTTGCAGCGCCAGGTCCAAAGATTTGATAATCTCCTTGGCTCCTTCTTTGCCGAAATTTTTTTCCAGAGCATCATTAAGCTCGGGGAAGAAGATGAGTGCCATGCTGGCGAAAGTTCTGATTTAGTGAAGACCTGAATCCCCGGTTGCGCAAACCGAGAATCATCTAAACAAAATTTGCTTCAAAGTCAAGATTTTTTCCGCTGCAATCGCGAGACCTGCGCTCATGGCAAAAATAAAAAAGAAAAAAACTGCCACGGTCCCAAAGATTGCGCCTCGCCGCGTGCCCGCTCGTGCCGCGAGGTTCTATTGGATCCTCGGCGCCGGTATGGCGGTCGTGCTGGCTGTCGTTTTTATTTGGAAATATTGGCTGCCGTCGTCTTTGCCGCAATTCAATGGCGGCAATGCTTTCGCGTTATTGCAAAAGCAATGTGATTTCGGCCCGCGCGTTCCGGGCACGGCGGCGCACGATAGTTGCCGAAATTTTTTGGTGAAGGAACTGCGCCGGCATGCTGACGAGGTGCTCGAACAATCTTTTGAGCATCAATTCGAGCGCTATCCCAAACCGGTGAACTTGACCAATATCATTGCCGGCTTTCAGCTCAATGCCACGCGCCGTATTTTACTGTGTGCCCATTGGGATTCCCGGCCTTGGGCCGACCAGGAAGCTGATTCCAGCAAACATAAATTGCCCGTGCCCGGCGCCAATGACGGCGCTTCCGGCGTGGCGGTGTTATTGGAAATCGCGCGCTTGTTGAAGGCCACGCCGCCGCCGGTGGGTGTCGATTTGGTTTTGTTCGACGGTGAAGATAGCGGCATTACCGGGGAACAGCGCACGTATGCCGCCGGCGCGCAACATTTTGCGCGCACGCAGGGCAACAAATACCGGCCGCTCTTCGCCATTTTATTGGATATGGTCGGCGATCGCGATCTGCAAATTCATCAAGAAAAAAATTCCGTGCGCTATGCGCGCGGCGTCGTCGATCGCGTCTGGCGGCTCGCACACACGCAGAAAGTGGCGGAATTCATTCCCACGGTGCGCCACGAAGTTTTCGACGATCATTACCCCCTCATCGAAGCCGGCATTCCTGCGATCGATGTTATTGATTTCGATTATCCGCATTGGCACACTCTCAACGACACCCCGGACAAATGCAGCCCGGCCAGCCTGGAAAAAGTCGGCAAAGTCGTGCTGGCTGCGATTTATGATCGAGAGAAATGGTAGCCTGAAATTCTCAGAGCGCATTTTCAGAGCGCATTTGTAAAGCCCATAACCATCGTCATTGCGAGGAATCTTTTCGCCGAAGCAATCTCGTGGCAACATATAACCAGGCAAACTTTAAGGATGAACGCATGCGCCGCATTCTCATCATTCACGGCCCTAATTTAAATTTGCTGGGCGAGCGCGAGCCGGAAGTTTATGGCCGCACCACTTTGCCGGAATTAAATGAAGAATTGCAGCGCTGCGCGGCGCAAGCGCAGGCCGAGGCCGTTTGTTTTCAATCCAACCACGAAGGCGCGATCATTGATTTCTTGCATGCGCACCGGCACGAGGCCGCAGGTGTGGTCATCAATCCCGGCGCGCTCACGCATTACAGTTATGCCTTGCGCGACGCCCTGGCCGCCGTGCGCCTACCCGCCGCTGAAGTGCATCTTTCCGATATTCACCGGCGCGAAGAATTTCGCAAACATTCCGTCATGCGCGAAGTTTGTCTCGATCAAATTTCCGGTTTGGGGATTGAAAGTTACCGCCGCGGTATCGAAGTAGTGCTGGGACATCTGGCTTGCGGAGAGTTGCGCGCCGTGCTGCAAACCCGTCCGGAAAGCGATCACGCCTATCGCGCGTGCGTGCGCCTGCTCAAGCGCGATTTTCCAAAATATGATTGGGTGGGAATTTATTTAGTGGAAGGCAATGAGCTGGTGGTGCACAATTACCTCGGCGCGCCCACGCCGCATACGCGCATTCCCATCGGCCAGGGCATTTGCGGCGCAGCCGTGGCCGAAGAACAAACCATCATCGTTGCCGACGTGCATGCCGATCCGCGCTATTTGGCGTGCAGCATTGAAACCCAATCGGAAATCGTGGTGCCCATTCAAGGCCAACGCATGTACGGCGAGATCGACATCGATAGCCACACTCGCGAAGCGTTCTGGCACAATGATCGCCGCTTTTTGGAAGAGATCGCGGCAGATTTGGCGCGGTTTCTGGATGAAAAACTGTCGCTGGTTGCGGGTTATAGCACTTTGCAGATGCGTGAACCTGTCATTCAGAAGGAACCATGTGACGGACGAGCACAGTATTGATGCACCACAAGATTCTTTTTGAATGACATCATGTACATCAAATGAAAAATGCTGTAAGATGGGACTTATTCAGCGCTCTTCTGCGAATGGAGAGTTCGTTGGCCCGATAACACAGGCCTGTCATCCTCGTAAGGGAATTTTTAAACATTTTTATTTTCTGCCAAAGCTGCCATATTTCCTGTCAACATAACCTACTTCTGTCAAACCAAGCAGATGGCATTATTTAATAACAAAGCAATTCAGGCCGTAACCGGAGATTTTTATATAAAAACCACTCTAAAATTTTGGCATGTTGTTTGTTGAATATAAGATTGACCTAAACTGCTTGATTAACTAACAGAAACCGCGATATTGGCTGGCTTTCCAACGGGACCCATCAAAATGATAATTGAAAAAGACGAAATTTTGGAATTGAAAATTCCAAAAGTATTGCCGCTGCTGCCCTTGCGCAATACCGTCATATATCCGCATCAAATTTTGCCGCTTTCCATAGGCCGCGAAAAATCCGTGCGCTTGATCGAGAACGTCATTCGCGGCGACAAGCTGATCATGGTTGTGGCGCAGAAAGACGGCGCGACGGAAGATCCCAATCATGAAGATTTATTTCGCTGGGGCACGATCGCGCAAGTGATGAAGATTTTTAAAATGCCCGACGGCACACAAAGCGCCATGGTGCAAGGCGTGACGCGCGCCCGCATTTTGGATTATTTGCAAAACGATCCCTACGTGGTGGTCGCGGTGCAGCCCTACCCCGATGAAAAGGTCGAGGGCATGGACATCGAAGCGATGGTGATGAATTTGCGCGCGCAGTTTCAAAAGGCCGTCGATCTCGCGCCGTATCTCACGCCCGAGCACGCGATGCTGGTGATGAACACTGAAAGCCCGGGGCGGCTGGCAGACATCGTCGTGTGGAATTTGAATTTGCAATTGGATGAGAAACAAAATTTTTTGGAAATCACCGACGTGCGCAAGCGCCTCGAGCGCGTCACTTATTTGTTGAGCAAAGAGCTGCAAATTCTCGAGCTCGGCAGCAAGATTCAAAACGAGGTGCAGGGCGAAATTTCGAAGAATCAGCGCGAGTATTATTTGCGCGAGCAGCTGAAGGCGATCAAGCGCGAGCTGGGCGAAGACGAAGACGAGCGCACCAGCGAAATCAACGATCTGCGCCACCGGCTGGAAGAAGCCAAGCTGCCGGAGGAAGCGCGCAAGGTGGCGGAAAAAGAGCTCGACCGTTTGTCAAAAATTCCGCCGGCAGCCGCGGAATACACGGTGTCGCGCACGTATATCGATTGGCTGATCGAAATGCCCTGGAGCAAAAAAACCGACGACAATCTCGACGTCAACACCGCGCGGCTAGTGCTGGACGAAGATCACTATAATCTTGAAAAAGTCAAAAAGCGCATTCTGGAATATTTGGCCGTCCGGCAATTGAAGCCGGACATGAAAGGTCCGATTCTGTGCTTCGTCGGTCCTCCGGGCGTGGGCAAAACTTCGTTGGGCCGTTCCATTGCGCGCGCGATGGGACGCAAATTCGTGCGCATTTCCCTGGGCGGCGTGCATGATGAAGCCGAGATTCGCGGCCACCGCCGCACGTATATTGGCGCGCTGCCGGGCCGGGTGGTGCAAGGATTGAAACGCGCGGGCGTGAATAATCCCATTTTCATGCTCGACGAAATCGACAAAGTCGGCGCGGATTTTCGCGGCGATCCTTCTTCGGCGCTGTTGGAAGTTTTGGACCCCGAACAAAATTTTTCGTTCAGCGATCATTATCTGGAAGTGCCCTTCGATCTTTCACACGTGCTGTTCATCGCCACCGCGAATCTGGAGGATCCGATTCATCCGGCTTTAAAAGACCGTTTGGAGATCATCGAGCTGCCCGGATACACCGCCGAGGACAAAATCCGCATCGCGGAAAAATTTTTGATTCCCAAACAACTCGAGGCGCATGGTTTGAAGCCCGAGCAATTGCGGTTCGAGCCGGAAGCGATCGCGCAAGTGATTTCAGCTTATACGCGCGAAGCCGGAGTGCGCAATCTCGAGCGCGAGATTGCCAATATCTGCCGTGGCGCGGCGCGCGAAGTGGTGGAAGCGCGCGGGCAAAACGGCGCGGCTCCCGAAGTCAAAATCTTGCGCAAAGAAAACGTCTCGAAATATTTGGGTGTAATCAAATTCTTTTCGGACGCGAAAGAGCGCATCAGCCGCAGCGGCGTGGCCACCGGCCTGGCGTGGACCGCGGTCGGCGGCGATATTCTGTTCGTCGAAGCCACGAAGATGCGCGGCAAGGGCGGTTTGTTGCTCACCGGCCATCTCGGCGAAGTGATGAAAGAATCTGCGCATGCGGCGCTGTCGTACATTCGCAGCAAAGCCCGGCTGCTCGATATCGATGAAGAAATTTTCGACAAGACCGACATTCACATCCACGTGCCGGCCGGCGCCATTCCCAAAGACGGTCCCAGCGCGGGCGTGACCATGTTCACGGCGCTGGTTTCTTTGCTCACCGATCGTCTCGTCGCGCATGATATGGCGATGACCGGTGAAATTACTTTGCGCGGTTTGGTGCTGCCGGTGGGCGGCATCAAGGAAAAAGTGCTGGCCGCCAAGCGCGCGGGCATCGACAAGGTGATTCTGCCCGAAAAGAATCGCAAAGACTTGGAAGAGATTCCGCAGCACGTGCGCGACAGTATGCAATTCCATTTCGCCAATGAGATGGACGACGTGATCAAGCTGGCCCTGGGCCGGCGCGTGCGCCGTCCGGCGGAGGAAAAAACCGCAACGTTAATCAAGCAGCCCGTGCCGGCGGCATGAGAGAAGAGGTCTTGATGATTACAACTAGCCACATTTGCACGTGGCTAGTTTAGTTTAGAGCGTTTTTGTTTGTGTGAAGAGACCCCTCTTTTCATGAGTGGGTGAGAGAGTGGCTTTCGCCACCCTCTCCCCATTGTCGCGATGGGGTCAATTCCCCATATTTACCGGTGAGTGTCTTTCTCACGCCGGGCGGCGCCTAGTAGAACTTGTCAGGCTCTCCGTTTAGCCTTGCCCCGCCTGGGGAAACTTGCAATGTTCATTGGCTACACGGCCATCGCATAAAGCGAGAGCAGCCCTTTGCGCTGGAGAAACCGATTCGAGATACGTTGGTTCTGCGCCGCCGAGATGCGTTTTTCTTTCATGCATCGCAAGCGGCGTC
>Ga0247727_10004174_pt1 | contig 30920 bp, 27 predicted proteins | sample WisWelCaveWW1625_FD_202498 | JGI IMG/M metagenome (GOLD analysis project Ga0247727, IMG submission 202498) | Biofilm microbial communities from Wishing Well Cave, Virginia, United States - WW16-25 | ecosystem: Environmental > Aquatic > Deep subsurface > Groundwater > Cave microbial mat | place... | reverse complement strand
CCGAGTACGGCCGGCTCGACCGTCTTCTTGTCGAGGCCCTGGGCGCTGGCGAATCCGCCGGCCGCCGCGGTGACGGCGCTCTGCTGGATGAAAGTACGACGTTGCATGTTCGACTCCTTGTTGGTTTATCGCTTGAACGTGAAAGTGTCGCCGGGTTTCATCACCACGACCCGAGTGCCGGGTGAGGTGACGGCGACGGCGGCGGCAAGCTTCTTCATATCCTGCCGCTGGCGCGGGAAGGTGTCGTAGTGGCAGGGAATGACGACTTCAGGATGCAGCATGCCGCACGCGTAGGCGAATTCGCGAATGCCCATGTTGTACTGGCCGCCGGCGGGCATGATGCACACCTGCGGACGGTACAGGTTGGCGATGAGTTGCATGTCGCCGAAGACGCCCGTGTCGCCGCTGTCGTAGAGCACGAGGCCATTGTCAAACGTCAGCACGTAGCCGACGGTCTGGCCGTCGGGAAAGGCGCGCTTCTCGGCCCGGTACTCGTCGCCCATGATGTTGGTCGAGTGCAACGCGTTGACACACGTGTAAACGACCTTGCCCCAGCGGCCGCTGCCGCCGACGTTGAGCGCGTACGCGTGCGGCTCGGTGTCGTAGGGGAGGCCGTGCAGGTCGCAATACATGCCGACCTCGGGCGTGCTGATGAAACAGGCGCCGGTCTTCTTGCAAATCTCGATCGACTGGCCGAGATGGTCGATATGCCCGTGCGTGCAGACGACGGTCGTCGCCTTGCGCACGTCTTTGAGCGACAGCTTCGCGACCGGATTCTCCGGCGCGAGCCAGGGGTCGAAATAAATCGTCTCGCCCTGGCTCTGGAACTTGAATGACGCGTGGCCGATGAAGTGGATTTTGAGGGAAGGCATTTGACTTATTCTCCGATCTTGGTTCGTGGGCTTGATTCGACGCCGTGCAAAGGAATCACTTCTTCCGGCGGTTGTGAATGTCCCGATCCAGTGCTACCGTTCCGGCAAGGAGTACGGCGAGGAGGAGAAACACAATGTACGTCGTGAGCACAAACACACCTGGTAGCAACAAGTAACCAATAATTGGCAAAGGACGCTCATTCGAAAGGAAGATCGTTGCTATCAGCCCCAATACAAGCGCGATGAACGCGAACGTATGCGCCAGCCGAATGAATGAGGGCCATTGCTCTCCCCCGAATGTGTCAAAGGCGGGGGCGTGAGCGCGCTCGATGTCAAATCGATCGGCGATGAACCCGGTGAAGGCCATAAAATCGTTCATTTTCATGATGGCAACTGCGAAGAAGAGCGCAGTTCCCACAATCGATCCCGTGACGGAACGAGTTGATATTGAGTTATTCGGAAGTAGCAACTGCATGATCCAGTCGGCCATGCTGCCGACGGCGAGAGAGAAGGCGGCGAAGAGAAAAACGACGAGACAAACCCCAATTGCCGTGCGCAGCTTGGCTTTCATCGGAGACTCCCAATGCGGATTGACGCTCGTTGAATCGTGTTTTCCGCGTCCTATTGTTCATCAGATGAACTCAATGTGATTCGCCATCTCTTCCGCCGTCATCGCGCCTTCGATGAGCCGGAGGCTCTGAATCAGTTCGCCGATGGTGCGTCTTCGCGCTGGCCCATAAGCGATGCCTGCATGTGGGTGTCCTTGAGCATCAAGTCCGAGAAAGTCGGCGTCGAGAGTGACAACGACCCGGCCTTGCTCGTTGGCCCAAGCCAACTGCTGCGTATCGCTGAGACCGGTGCGACCAGCTCCCTGGACCGTCAACACGTCGACGCCGTGGCGTCGCAAAGTGTCAGCGACCGCGCCGGGAATGTGCTCGTCGAGCAAGAACTTCATCCCGCCGCACTCCGAGATTTCTCTTCAATTTTGACGGATGCCGCTTGCGCGCAGCCGCTTCGTCGAACTTCGCGCGCTCCAGGTCGCCGCGAATCTCCGCATGATGATCGAAGTAATACGCCAGCGCGGCATGCACCTCTCCGAGCGTCAACTGCGGAAAGTGCGCAACAATTTCGTCCGCCGACCAACCGCACTGTTCATGCCAGACGGCGACATCAACGACACGAATACGATGGCCGGCGATGCACGGCTTACCGCCGCAGACTCCCGGCGTGAGCTCAATGTGTCCTGTCACCACGGATTGCACTCTCATAGATTAGCAGAGACAGCGGAAAGGGGCAACCGTCGCGGTTACACTTCCGCTCCCAGCCCGGTATTCGCGCGGACGATGACTTCGGAGAAGCGGGCCTCGGCGACGAGGTCACGCTTCAGCAGCGTGCCGACGATCGCGCCGAGGAAGCCGAGCGGAATCGAAACGAGGCCGGGGTTTTCGAGCGGGAATAGGGGGGCGGCTTGAATGAGGTGCCGCACGGTGGCGGTCGGCGCCTCGAGGCCCATCACCGCTGGACTCATGGCAATCAGCACGAGCGACGAGATCAAGCCGGTCAACATCCCGACCACGGTGCCGGTGGCGTTGAACCGTCGCCACACCAGCGAGAGCACGATGGCAGGGACGTTCGACGAGGCGGCGACCGCGAACGCCAGCCCCACCAGGAACGCGACGTTGAGCGACTTGAGCGCGATGCCCAGCACAATCGCCAACCCGCCGACGATCACCGCGGTGATTCGCGCGACCAGCACCTGCTCGCGTTCGTCTTCCTTTCCGCGCTTGATGACCATCAGCCAGAGGTCGTGCGCGAACGCCGAGGACGCAGCGATGGTGAGCCCGGCCACCACGGCGAGAATCGTCGCGAACGCCACCGCGGCGATGAAGGCGAGGAACACCTCGCCGCCCAGCTTCTTCGCCAGCAGCGGCGCGGCCAGGTTGGAGTTGGGCACCAGCACATACCCGACCTCGGCCAGTTGTTGCTTCAGTGCCTCGGCCTTGTCCGGGTTGGCGGCGATGAACGCTTCGGCCGCCGCTCCGGTCTTCTCCACCCCGATGTTGGCCTTGCCAACCAGCGTCGCCGCGCCGAAGCCGAGGAACGTCGTCAGGATGTAGAACGAGCCGATGATGATCATCGCCCAGACCACCGAAGTACGCGCGGCTTTCGCGGTGGGCACGGTGTAGAAGCGCATCAGGATGTGCGGCAGGCCCGCAGTGCCGAAGATGAGCGCCATCCCGAGCGAGACGAGGTCGAGCGCGCCGTAAGCGCCGTGGTACTTCAGCCCCGGCTGCATGAAGTTCTTGGTGACGATGGCGCCGTCGGCCGACTTCACGGTGCCGGTGATTTGCGCGACCGCGTCGAAGAACGCCAGCGGCGAGAAGCGAAACTGCGCCAGCACCAGCACGCTGAGAATCACAGTGCCCGTCATCAGCAGCACGGCCTTGACGATCTGCACCCAGGTCGTCGCCAGCATCCCGCCGAACACGACGTAGACGATCATCAGCGCGCCGACCAGCACGATCGCCAGCTCGGCCGAAAGCTGCGGGATGAGCAGGCTCACCAGCGCGCCCGCGCCCACCATCTGCGCGATCATGTAGAACAGGCTCACGGTGAGCGTGGACAGCGCCGCCACCGACCGCACCGACTTGTGCGCGAGGCGATAGGCCAGCACGTCGGCCATGGTGAACTTGCCGCAATTGCGCAACGGCTCGGCGACGATGAGCAACACGGTCAGGTAGGCGACCAGCCAGCCAACCGAGTACATGAAGCCGTCGTAGCCGAAGGATGAGATCATTCCGGCGATGCCGAGAAATGACGCCGCCGACATGTAGTCACCCGCGATGGCAATGCCGTTCTGCACGCCGCTGATGCTGCGGCCGGCGGCGTAGAAGTCTTTTGCCGTTTGCGTCCGCCGTGAAGCCCAGTAAGTGATTCCCAGCGTCAGCGCGACGAACGCTCCGAACATGGCGAGCGTCATGGACCGCCTCCGGCAACCTTTGCGCGTATCTTCGCGGCCGCCTCATCGAACCCATTGGCCGCCTTCACGTAGAGCGCCATCACGACCCAGGCCATGACGAATTGCGACAGCGCGAACAGGTACGCCACGTTCAGCGCCCCGATGACCGGCGTCTCCATCAGCGTGGGAAAGTAGCCGACCAATATCGGCAGGGCGAAGTAGTAGATCAGGAAGAACAGCGTCGCGGGGACGATGAAGCGCCGCTTAGCGGCGACGAGTTGCTGGAAGTCCAGGTCTTGCTCAAGCGCGTTCCAGTCGGGTTGATGCTCGTTCAAATCACGCTCCAATGACGCGGTACTCGGTCAGCAGGTCACAGTCCGATCCGCCTCAGATTCTCCTTGAACGCTTCCAATCCTTGTGCGCCAACTAACCCGACATTTTTTATTGCACCCTGCCATGCGCCGCGTCCACCGAGGTGGATTGCTTACTTTATATGCCGATCTCGATCGGCTTGCCGAGCATGGTCTTCCACTGCTGTTTCTGCGCGTCGGTGAGCAGGGCATCGATCTTCGATTCGTGCCCCTTGCGCAGCTTCATTGCTTCTTGCATCACGGTTCGCGGATCGCCGCCGCTCGCCGCGCTTTGTTGCACCGCTTCGAATCCCTTTTGCATCTCGCGGACGACGAATGAGAACTTCGTTTTTTGCTCGTCGGTGAGTTTCAGTTCGCCGGCGACTTCGGGATTGCCCAGTGCTAACAGTCCTTCCTGCTGCAGCATGATTTGTCGCAGGCGTTTCTGCTGCTCGGCATTGAGGAGTTGCCCGAGCACGTTGCCGACCATGCGGTTCGCTTCCTCGCGGAACTGTTGCAGCTTTGGTCCGCGTTGTTCGGGCGGTGAGTTCTCCAGCACGAGATTGAACTGCTGGAATCCGCCCGTTACGCCGGACTTCATCTCCTCCAGCGCCTGCTTCTGTTGGTCGTTCACCCTCAGGTCAGCCTGCACCGCGGACAGGAAGATGACGAACTGCGGACCGAACGCGCCGATGAGGTGGCGCGCGGGATCAGCGTCACCATCGGACCGTCGCCCATTGGGAGAGGGGAGCAGGGGTGAGGGCTGGTTAGGGATGCCGACTTCATCACCCGCCACCGGCTCGCCGATGATGCCGTACTTCACACCGCACGCAAGGTCGATCGGATGGCCGCCGGGCAGGCGCGTCACATCGGCGACGCCCGTGAAGAAGGCGTTGCCCCATTTCAACTTCTCGCTGCCGCGCGCCGTCAGCAGCACGCGGGTGATGCGGTTGGCCTTGAGGTCGATGAACCCGTCCCAAGTCAGCTTGACGGAATGTTCCCACTGTCTCCCATCGCTTCGCCCGTCGGGCCGAGCCGGGCCGGCGCGACGGGCTTCGCCGCCGGAGATTTCCGAGGTGCCCTCGAGGCGAAATTGCGTTGTATTGCTGCTATCACGTTGCGCCCACAACTCCCAGCGCTTTGTTTCGGTGATGCCACCCGCCGGCGAGCCGAGCGGATTTACGTCGAGCTGCCCGAGGTAGGCGTGACTGACCAGGGCGCGCGTGAACTCGTCGGGCAACGCAAAGCGATTCGCCCCGGCGGTTGCGGCGCGTTGCGCCAGCGCATCCTGCATCGACAGCGGAATCTCGAAACGATCTTCGAGGTAATGCTCCTGCCGCACCGTGTCGGCGACCGGTTTGCCGTCGGCGCCGAGCGCGCGGCCGATGACGCGCGCGGCGATGGTGCCGGCCGGAAACTGCAAGCGCGCGGGACAGCTTGCACCGGTCGCATGACGATCGGCGGTCGACAACGTCACGCCGGTGTCGGGAGTGTCGGCGAGCTTCTGACTCGGGTAACGCATGAACCGTTCGGCGGCGACGGGCCGCGTTGAGCCGGGGAAGTCGCGAAAACGTTTCTGCGCGTAGTCGAGGAAGGCGAGCACGCTCTTGTCGTCGTCGAACATGAGCGACCACGCCATAACTTTTCCGGCGGGGTTGACGACGCAGATTCCCTGCGGCGCAGGCTTGCTGCGCGCGATTTCGCGATAGAGTTGTCCCTCCTCGTTGCTCGGCGGCATGTTGACTAGTCCGGCTTTCAGTGCGACCGGCACGAAGTCGGCGTTGATCTTGCGAATGACGTCGGGATTCGAAAACACCGCTTCACGAGCGGCGCCGGCGAACACTCAGCACCGCGCGTCATCAGCCGGGCGGTCGATGAAAATCCAGCACACAACCGGCTTGCGTTGCGCGCGCGCCTCACGCAGCCCGTCAAGCAGACAGGGCTTCCATGCAATCTCGCGCCATGCAGTTTTCAGGACTTTGAGCGATTCGATTTCCGCGCGCAGCGACTCCGGGGTGACCGGGCGAGACGATTGCTGCGCGATAACGAGGCCGATGGACAGAACGAACAACGGAGCGACGATGAGCGTTTTCATTTGCGCACTCTCCTTGCCATTACATACGTCGCGAAGCCGCGGCGAGTTTCGTTCTTCACCGGTCGGTCGGCGTGTCGGCGCCTCGTGCTTGCAACCGCAGATAAACACGGATGAACTCCGATGAATTTCACCGTCGTCTTCGTCGGTGTTATCGGTGGAAATCAGTGGTCAAGATGAGTCGCTTGATTTCTATCTGGGGTCGACCTCGAAGGCCGTGACTGAGATCCGTTCAGGCTTCTCGTCCGAAGCACACAGTCTACGTACTACCGCTGAGGACAGCTCTCCCGTGCCTGCGCCTGCATCAAGCAGATGCACATCCTTCACACGGCGACGCTGGACGGCGGCGGGCGCGGCGAAGAAAGTGCGCGACGGGTTCGACCCGCTCAAGGGATTGTTGGGCCAGGGCCGGAGAGCAACCACGCGAGCCACCCGGCGGCGTAGCCCTCACTCCACATAAACAAACTCGTTGGTGCAGAGCAGTGCCTGGCAGAAGCGAGGCCAGGCTTCGGGGGCGGGTTTGATGAATGCCACGGCTTCGGCGACTTCGGCGGCGGTGGCGGGTCGGGCAAACGCTTGCAGGTAAGCCGCACGCACGCGCGCCTCGTCTGGGCCGAGCCTGACTAATTCCGCCGCCCAGCGCTTCGCCAGTTCGATCACCTGCGGATTGTTGAGCAGCAACAGCGCTTGCGGGGCGACGATGGTCTCGTTCCGTCGCGGCGTGACCGCGCTCGGGTCGGCGACATCGAACAGTTCCAACATCGGAAACAGCGCATTGCGTATGACGGGCACGTAAACGCTGCGGCGCATCGTCGCGTAGGCCTTTTGGCCGAAGTCTTCCGACTGGTCGGTGGTTACGCGCTGCATGTTGGGCACGTCGGCCATCAGCGAGCCGCCCATCGTCAGGTCGAGCGAGCCGCTCAGCGCGAGCACGGCGTCGCGCAACTCTTCGGCCTCCAGCCGCCGTCGTGGCATGCGCCAGAGCAGGCGGTTCTCGGGGTCGAGTTGCGCCGCGCGCGCGTCGTGGGTCGTGCTCATCTGGTACGTCGCGCTGAGCATCAACTCGCGGTGGAGTTGCTTCACCGACCAGCCGGCGGCGAGGAACTTCTGCGCGAGCCAGTCGAGCAGTTCCGGGTGACTGGGCGGCTCGCCGAGCTTGCCGAAGTTGTCCGAGGTCGCCACCAATCCGGTGCCGAAGTGCCCTTGCCAAACGCGATTGACCAGCACCCGCGCGGTGAGCGGGTTGCGCGGGCTGGCAATCCAGCGTGCCAATTCGAGGCGACCGCTGACGGTCGCGGGCAGGGTGGGTGGCGTTGCGCCGGCCAACACCGCCGGGACTCCGCGTGCCACCAGTTCACCGGGCTTGTTGTGATCGCCGCGAATGAACGTCGTCAAATCGGCGGGCTCGTTGTCCATCACGGCCATCGCGATCGGCACTTCGGGCGGTGCGGTGCGAACCAACTCGGCGACTTCGGCTTCCAGCTTCGCAACTTTGGCCGTTTCCTTCTTCTTCTTCGCCGATTCGAGCGAGGCCCGGCGCGCGGCCAGCACCTTCTCGTGCTCCTCTGAGCGCGCGGCGGTTGCGGGGTCGGCCAGCGGGCGCTCACTCCAGGTGCGCTTAACGAAATCGACCATCGTTCGCGTGCTGTGGAAGATGCCGGCGAGAGCGTAATAATCGCGCGAGGTAAACGGGTCGAACTTGTGATCGTGGCAACGCGCGCAGGCCAGCGTCACCGCCAGGAACGACCGCGACAGTGCATCGATCTGTTCGTCGATGATATCGAGATGCACCTTGGCTTTGTCCGGGTTGGCGCTGAGCTTGGGACCGCACATCAGGAAGCCGGTGGCAATCAGCAGCCGATGGCGCTCGGGATCGCTCGGTTCAAGCTCGCGCGCCAGCCGGTCACCGGCGATTTGTTCGACGATGAAGTCATCGAACGGCAGATCGCGGTTGAAAGCGTCGATGACGTAGTCGCGGTAGCGCCAGATGTGCGCCCAGTGATAGTTTTCGTCGAGGCCGTTCGAGTCGGCGTAGCGCACGCTGTCGAGCCACTTGCGACCCCAGCGCTCACCGTAGCGCGGCGATTCCAACAGGCGATTGACCACGCGTGCAAACGCCTGCGGCGATTGATCGGCCAGGAACAGGTCCTGCTCTTGCAGGGTGGGCGGCAGGCCGGTCAGGTCGAAGGTGGCGCGCCGCAGCAACGCTCGTCTATCGGCCGGCGGCGCCGGCCGCAAGCCCCTCACTTCGAGCTTCGCCAGCAGGAAGTGGTCGATCGGCGCCTGCGGCCACGAGCGATCCTTCGTCTTCGGCAGCTCGTACGCTTTCACCGGCGCAAACGCCCAATGGCGCGAGTCGGTATTAGCGAGTCGGGAAGCGGGAGCGGTCGGCCAGACCGCGCCGGCGTTGATCCAGGTCATGAGCGCGGTGACTTCGTGATCGGGCAGCTTCGCGCCGCCGAACGGCATCTTCAAATCGCCACGCTGTTGCACCGCCTGAATCAGCAGACTGTCGGCGGCCTTGCCCCGCGTCAGCGCCGGCCCGCGCTTGCCGCCCCTTAGTAGCGCCTCGAGCGAATCGACTCGCAATCCGCCTTGTTGCAGCTTCGCGCCGTGACACGACTGGCACTTCTCGATGAGCACCGGCCGGACTCGCGATTCAAAAAACGTCGCGCGCGGATCATCCGCACGAGCGGCGGTTGCCAGCAAGCCAATCAGAAGGGCAATTCGCATGGTGATTCGTCAGACAGCCGGACGGCCCGGCAGTTGTTGAATGACCCCGGTCACGTATGCGCGGCTCCGCTCGACATTCCCCCAAACGTCGTCGCTCGGCGCAATCTCCAGCAGCGTCGGGCCGGCATAGCCCATCGCGGCGATTAGCGCCAGCACGCCGGGCCAATCCACGTCTCCTTCCGCGACGTAGGGCAGCGGCGCTCCCTGGTGGGACTGTTTGATATGAAACATCAGCACTTCGTCGGCGGAAAGCGCAGCGGTCACTGCGATCGGGTCTTCGCGTTCGAGCGGGCTGTTGACGAGATTGCACGGATCGTAGCAGAGTCCCAGGTTGCCGCCGGCCACGAAGCCATTGGTCTCGATTAGCGGGCCGAGGCGGCGAATGACTTCTCGCACCACGCGCGCCGGTTGCAACGCGTGCTCGAACGAAACCCGGACGCCGCTGGCCAGGGCGTCGTTGACGAGCAGGTCCAGGCAATCGAGTTGGGCTGCAAAGGCTGCGCTGGCAAGCAACGGCGCGCCGAGCGTGAGATCGACCATCCTCAGGTGCGCGGTGGCCTCGTGGATGCCTCGGGGTCTGGCGCACAACGCCAGCGCGGCCTCGCGCGCGTTCATGAACACCGGGTCGAGCTGGCTGACTTCTCGTGCGAAGATCGGAAGTTCGATGGCCACGTTGAACTCCGCTTCTGGGCATTGCTCGGCCAGTCGTGACAGCGCGGTGGCGCTCGCGCCGTGGAGCACGCACTCGTACTCGCCTAGCGCGCCCTGTCGCAATTCGAAAGCGCGAATGCCGCGGCGGTACGCTTCAATCACCAGTTCGGCCAGCGAGTCCCCGCCGTCGAGCTGGCGGCGGAAGACGTTGGTAACCAGGCCGAGCGAGTCTACAAACACGCCGCAGACTTTGGCGCGGCAATGGGAAACGCGCGGCCAAAGTCGAATCAATCACCGAGGTGATGAGGATGACCTGTCAGGAATTGATGAAGCAACTCGAAGCGATGGGCACCGCGCAGAATCGCAAAGTGTATGCACGCCATGGAGCGAAGCCGCCGCTGTTCGGCGTGAGCTATGCGAACCTGTATAGACTGCAAAAGCAGATCAAGCGCGACCACAGCCTGGCCCAGGAACTCTGGAACACGGGCAACAGCGATGCGCGCGCGCTGGCGACCATGATTGCCGACCCGACGCAATTCGATCAGAAGCTGGCTACGGCCTGGATCAATGGGTGTGACAATTACGGCCTCGCCGATCACGTCGCCAGCGTGGCCGCCCAATCGAAGCACGCGCAGAAACTCGCGGAGAAGTGGCGCACCGCATCCAGCGACTGGATCAGCCAGGCGGGCTGGGGACTGACGGCCCGGCTGGTGAAAGACCCGGCGATTCCCGATGACTACTTCGCCAAGTTGTTACCGGCAATCGAGGCGAAGATTCACTCCGCGAAAAACCGCACACGGTACGCAATGAACACGGCGCTCATCGCCATCGGCTGCCGACCCGGGCTGACGGACATTGCTTTATCCGCGGCCAGGCGCATCGGCAAGGTCGAGGTGGATCACGGCGAAACCGGCTGCAAGACGCCCGACGCGGTGACCTATCTCCCCAAGGCCGCGGCCTATCACGCGAAGCGAGCTGCCAGGGCTAAGAAATAGTGCTGACCGTTGATGGGCCAGAGTACTCAATGTCTGTGAATCTCAAGCTCGGAGGACTTTTATGCAACGCTGGTGGCTCTGCCTCTGCTGAGCGAATTCAACCAGCAACTTGGCGTGCTGCCCACCGACCCCGTCAAGCTCGGTGACCGCTGGCGGCGCGAAGAAACCATGGAGGTTGGCGGCGGCCAGGCATTGCACTTCGTCAACTACTACGAATACGCCGGCGAGTTGACGAAGGACGGCCGCAAGCTCGACAAGTTCACCGTTTACAGCGAGTCGGTGAGCTTCTCGCTCGCCGAAGATTCGCCGCTGCCGCTCAAGGTGACGAAGAGCGATTTGCAAATCGCCGAATCCAGCGGAACGGTGCTATTCGACCGTGCGCTGGGCCGGATCGTCGAGCGTCATAGCCGCAAGCAGATCACCGGGCAGATGACGTTTTCCATCAACAACATGGAACTGCCCGGCAAACTGGACTTGACCTTCGATCAGGGGCGCGTTGACCTGCCGATGAAGTAAGCGGGCTCGCTACCCGTGCGCGGCTTTGAACAGGCCGACCGGGTTGCCATCTGGATCGCCGACGAAAGCGCAGTCGCCGATGTTGTCGTCGATGTGAACCACGTTGCCGTCGGTGGTGCCACCCAGTTCGACTGCTTTAGCCAGGTACGACTCGAACTCGTCCACCTGCGCGTAATAGCAAACCCCGCCCGCGCCGCTCGGTGCGCCCATCGCCGACAGGCCGCCGCCGATGGAACCCTCCGCCGTCGTGAACATGGCGTAGGGCGCGTCGCCCCAACTGGTAAACTCCCAGCCCAACAACTCTCCGTAGAACTTCTTTGCGCGTTCCAGATCACTGACGTTGATTTCGAGATGGCAGATTGGTCTTCCCATGGTTCCGGTCTCCTTGTGGTAGTGTCAGCTTAGACGCCTGCGAGCACTGAATGATTACACATAATTTCTCCGAGGCGCTGCCCGCCGCCGGCTACGGCTTCACGAACCACGACTTCGCTGTCGTGTCGGTCGTGAAGAACTTCAGCAGCAGTTGCGCAACCTTCATTCGACCGGACTGCGAGGGGTGCGTGCCGTCGGCGCCGAAGTCGCTCTCCTCGTATGCGAAGCCGTCGGCGCGCTTCGTCGCTCCATTCGCCCAGAGGTAGGGTCCCCACGAAAGCCACGGGGCTTTCACCACGCCTTTGCCCGCATCGAAGTTCAACTCCGCGTCGCCTTGAAGTTGTCGCTCGATGAGCCACTTCACCGAGAACCCGGACTCGTATGCGTACGGTTCCGGATTGAGCGTCGTCGTCGCATAACCGCCATACGTGCGGCTTGAAAGGTAGCACAGCTTGAGATTCGGGAAACGACTCTTCATCAGCCGCACAATGTTGCCGAGGTCGGCCTGCAACATTTGCGCGTAACGCGGAAAGCCTTGATTCGGCCCGGCGTTGGCCTGCTTGATCCACGCAACCTGCACCTGGGCTCGGGTCACGCCCGCCAGCTGCAAGCGTTGATCGACCACGCTCCAGTACTGCGCGCCGCGCTGAGTGTCGGCGCTCTGGATGACGGCCGCCGTCATCGCGCCCTGCGCGCCGTCGACGATGACGAGTCGCGCGTGCTTCGTCGGCTCGCGATCGGCGAGTTGCTTGAACATCGAGAACTCCTGCGTTGTGTTGCTCATGCCGGCCGACAAGAGCACGACACGACCGTCGGCGCTCGGCCGGCCGTCGGCATCAAGCGGCTGCACGGTCTTCGCCAGCGCCAGGCCAGAGACTTCGTGCGCGGCGGGCCGCACGCTCTTGCCGCCGGAATACAGGCCGCCGGCGAATCCCTGATACTGGCCGGTCAAATCGGTGAGTGGCCTGAGCGCCGAAGTGTCGGCGGCGATGAGGCCCAACCCGAATAGGAACAACAACGCAGTGATGCTTCGCATGAGAATCTCCTTTGTTATTCACTTGTGCGCTCAATCATTTCGCCAGTCGCGCCCGCACGGCCTCGAACAGTTCTCGTAGCTCGCGCGTCGTCGTCGCGTTCAACTCCGGCATCGTCACCATGACGACCCAGCGGCCGGCGTCTTCCATCGCCTGCCACGTGCCACGGGCTTGCGCAAGCAGGAACTTGTCGTCGTAGGTGCCCGCAATGACTTGCTCGTGCTTCATCGCGACGAAGCGAATGCTGATGAGCTCGTTCGGCCCGTCGACTTCGCTCTGCTCGGTGGAGTGATAGTCGCTGGGGCCGGTGCGAATCTTGGCGGGAATCCTCAACGCCTCGTTCGCGATAACTTTGCGCGCGTGCTCGAAGACTGCGCGCAAGTCGTCCGGCATTTCGCCGTTGAAGGTGAAGTCGAGATAGCGCGGCTGCTTCCCGCCGCCGAGGCCGTCGCGCCGGGCGGCGTTGATGATGGCGGCCAGCATGTCGGCGGCGTTCTGCGTATCGCCACCAAACCGCGCAAGCTCCGCGTGGAGTTCAACGCGCGTCAACCCCCTCACCCCAACCCTCTCCCCCGACTCGGGGGAGAGGGAGTCGGACTCGCGAACAATTGATTTCGTGTGCAACGACAGCGAACCGAACGTCGCGTCTGCCGGCGGGAACGGTACTTCATCCATCGAACGGAACTTGCGCGCGTAGGCCTTGTACGCCTCGACCGCGGGCTGACCGGAGAAAACGATGTCGTGCAGATAGGCGAAAGTGGCGACGGTGAGCTTCAGGCTGGCGAAGAGTCCACCTACGAGCGCGAAGGGCATAAGCCGCGCATAGTCCTCGATAGAGACGCCAGTGTTGATCCGTTGAACGAAAGAGAAGTCGGCTTGATCATCCCAACCTGCGGTGAACATCGTTGGGCATGATTGCCAAAGCTGATCGCCGTAGAACACGCAGAAGCCCTTGCCACCCTTCCCCAGGCTCTCTTCCACAAGCTGTTCAAGCCACGGCGCAAAATCGGTGTCGGACGGCACGGCGACGGATCGATTCTCCGCCGGTTCCCGCAATGCGATTTGAACTCCCAGTCGAATGAACGGATGCTCGCGCGTTATCAACTGCCGATTGAATCGTGTCAGCGAGTGCCCAACTCGATCGCCGTCCTGGATCATCTGAAGTACCGCACCAATCCCAGAGCCATCGCATTTTGGGCCTCTCGACCCAATCCCAACCAGCCGGGCAATCGCACGCAGGGCCTTCTTCGGCGGCGCATCGGGAATCCCGAGGCCTGTTCCCATCAACTCATCCGCCACCAACCGCAAACACACCGGCCGCACGAACACGCGCGTGGCTGGCGCGCTGAAGCGGCCGCCGGTGTGATTCTCGCTGTCGAGTTGAATCGGAAACATGCGGCAGCCGCGCGGCCGCGCGAAGTTGTCGAGGTACGAGCCCGGCAGCGTCATGACTTGAATGTGCGCGGAGCTGTCGAGGTCGTGCTCCTTGAGCAGGCCCTCGAACCACTCGAGGTGCGTAATCGGCTCCTCGCTCGTCATGCCCATGCTCACGCCGATCATCATGGTGCGCGACAGCAACTCGGCGAGTGGTGACCGCTCCATCACTGTCGCGGCTCGGATTGGCTGCCCGTCGTCCGCGGCGATTTCACGCAGGATGCGATTCAGCGACGCCGGGTCGGTGCTGTCGCACGGGTAGACGTGCAGGTTGGGCGTGTCGAGCAGGCCCATGCGCTTGAGCACGTACACGGTCTGCACCGAGCCGCCCATGCCGGCCCAGATGATGTGCTTGATGCCGCTTTGCAGAATCTCCAGTGCTTCGCGCTCGCACTCGGCCAGCCACTCGGGATGCGCCAGCGCCTGCTCGACGCCGTCGACCCAGTCGAGCATGACGACGCCGTTCTCGGTCGCCAACTCCGCCATCTTGCCCTCGCGGCGCAGCAACTGGCCGATGATGTCGTCATCGGCGAGGCGCTGGAGGGTGGCGTCGGTGTTCATGCTCCTACTTTCGTCTGTTGGCGGTCGTCACCTCGTCACCCAAAAAGCAAACAGCGGGACGCTTGCGCGTCCCGCCGCTTCGTTGCTTTCCGGGAACCGTAGAGCCTACGCCTTGCCCTTGCCTTTGCCGAGATTCAGTTGAATCGTCACTCGCGTGGCGGTGACATTGTCGCCCTCGGCCGGGCCGACGACTGCGGCGGTGACGCCGTCTTTCAAGTCGGTGAAGGCGGCCTTGACCGCCATCGCCACGCGCGTTTGCGGCGTGGTCTTTACGCTGATCGACTTGTCGTCGCGCGTCTTGATCGTCATGTTTTCGCCGATGGTCGCGACCGTGCCAGTCATATTGTTGCCGCCGCCCTTGCCCGGCGCCTTACCGGGCTGCGCACCGGCCGCCTGGATGACCAGCGCGTACGCCTCGATCGAGGCGGCGTCATCGGCCACGCGTCCGAGTACGCGAACGACCGTGCCTTCTTTCACATCGGCCATCTTGCCTTCGGTTTCGCGGTAGAACTCGGTCTTGTCGTTGGTGATGACGTTCTTCTTGCCAGCCTTGCCCTCGACCGCGAAGGACTTCTTCTCCGCATCGATCATGCTGACTTTACCCTGCACGATCGGCCCGCCGCCGGCCTTGCCCTTGCCCTGCACCGCGCCCTGCGCGCCGACGTTCAACGCCAGCACCATTACGGCGAGCAGCCCCGCCACTGTGCCCATCAACTTATGCATGTCTGGACCTCCTGAGAATTGCCGACTGCAGACGCCCGCGCGTCTGCGTCAGTTCAATCGATTGAATACAAATTCGCATTCCGCCGCGGGTATCCTCCTGCGCCGGAGATTCCAAGACCGTTTGATTCTGTGTTGAAGCGGGATTCAAGCCGCGCGTTCTACCCCGGCGGCCAGTTCATCGCGCGTCCGCCCAGCACATGGACGTGCCAGTGAAACACCGACTGGCCGGCCGCCGCTCCGTTGTTGGTGACGAGGCGAAAGCCGTCGCCGACGCCGAGTTGTTGCGCGACTTGGACCGCTGCGGCCAGTACCTGCGCGGCCAGCGTCGGGTCGTCCGCCGTGCAGGCGGACACGTCGGCGTGGTGGGCTTTGGGGATGACGAGCACATGCACGGGTGCCTGCGGGCTCAGGTCGTGGAAGGCGACGGTGGCGTCGTCCTCGTACACGAGCTTGGCGGGGATTTGCTTCGCGGCGATTCTGCAGAAGAGGCAGTCGGACATGATTGGCTCCCCCACGTTCCAAGTGAACGTAATCGGGGTATTGTATCGCGCAATCACAGCCACCATCGCAGGAGCCCAAACCATGGACCAGCCCCACCTCGAACACAAGTCCTACGCGCCGTCGCTCGTCCGCTGCGTGGTCATCACCGTCAGCGACAGCCGCACGCCGGACACCGACACCGGCGGCCAGACGATTCAGCAGCTACTGCGCGACGCCGGACACGAGGTCGCCGCGTACCATCTGGTGAAGGACGAGCCGGTCGAGATCGGCACACTGCTGGAAAAGTACACCTGGGACCAGTCGGTGGACGCGATTATCACCACCGGCGGAACCGGCATCAGCCCGCGTGATTGCACCTACGAGACCGTGAGCCGCATGCTCGACAAAGAGTTGCCCGGCTTCGGCGAACTGTTCCGCACGCTCTCGTATCAGGAGATCGGCAGCGCCGCGCTGCTGAGCCGCGCAGTGGCGGGCGTGTCGCGGCGCACGGTGATTGTCAGCCTGCCCGGCTCGCGCGGCGCGGTTGCGTTGGCGATGGAGAAACTCATCCTGCCCGAATTGGCGCACATGGTGGGGCAGTTGCGGCGGTGACAAGGGACGGGGGGACACGGGGACACGGGGAGAAAAGGTCGTAATCATAATCGTAATCGTGCTCGTAATCGGCCCGTTTCGTTTCAACGGCTGAGTACGATTACGAGCACGATTACGATTACGAACTTTCCCCCCGTCCCCCCCGTCCCCCCCGTCCCCCGCGTCCCCGTGTCACCCTGTCCCCGAAAGGGCGAGTGGCGGAACTGGCAGACGCGCGGGACTTAGGATCCCGTGTCGCAAGACGTGTGGGTTCAACTCCCACCTCGCCCACCAGATTAGTGGCAGGCTGGTGCCGCATCGAACGGAGATGACCATGCTCGAATGGAATCAAAGTCCTGCCGTGGAACGCTCCTCCGAGAAAGTGAGTGGCGCCTGGCTGTTTCGGGGGACGCGGGTGCCGGTGAGGGCGCTGTTTGAGAACCTGGAGGATGGCGCGACAGTGGATGACTTTCTCGGATGGTTTCCGGGCGTCCAGCGCGACCAGGTCGTGGAGGTGTTGGAATTCGCTGAACAGAGCCTCGCCACGACATGACCGGGGAGGGAGGCGTGCGCATTCTTTTTGACCAGGGCACACCGGTTCCGCTGCGGCACGCCTTGTCAGCGCACGATGTTTCAGCTTAGAAGTTTACTCCCTGTCGCCCGCTCTTGCCGAGCGGTGAATCGTTGCCCGAACCGGCCGCGCAGTTGGGCGTGTTCGGGTTCCAGCCGCTGTTCAGGTTCCAGCGCGTCGCGCGGTTGCAGGGTGTTTGCGGCCCGACCAAGCTCGTTGGACTCAGCATCTTGACGTGGCCGTCGGCGAAACCGGCGATGAAAATGGCTTCATTTGGCTTCTCGAGGTTGTTGTCGAACTTCCACGCCAGCCGCATATCGCCGTCCTTGTGATACGGCAGCACTTCGTACAGCATCACCTTGTGGGCTGCGTCCGTGATTTCGCCTTCCGCCGCGCCGACCAATGCCGACGACAACATGAATGTTGTCGGCCAGTAGTTCGGGTTCTTCGCGTTGACGAGTTGTCGCCGCTTGGCGTACTCGGGACAGAGCAAGACCTGCGTGTTCTTGATGTAGGAATTGGCCGCGAAGGTCCAGCCACAGGTCGAAGTGCTGCGGCACGTGCCGACCGGAGTTGGCCAGCCGTCGACGGGTGGACTCGAGGGCAAACGTTCATCCCAATCCGACGAGTACATTCGCAGCGCCAACGCGGAGTTCTTGAGGTTGCTCAGGCAGGGACGTGGTCGGAAACTAAGACACCTGTTATCTTGAGGTATCACAGGAAATAGAATCGCTGCGACAATGAACATCAGCGCCCCCGCGACGAACAGGTGAAGCCAGGGAGTCCGTGCAACTTGATTTCGGTTGTTCATGGCAGCCCTGTTGCGCGCGGGGGCGCATGCGAACTACTTCGGCTTCGTCAACATCGCAAAGTCGTCGGTGCGGAAGGGCGTGGCCGGCAGACCCTCTTTGTTGGCGAGGTTGACCACCGGGCAGTTGGCCCAGCCGAATCGCACCGCCACCGGCTTGCTCACCGACGCGGCCCACACGACGACCTTGTTGCCGTCGAGCTTCGCCTGCGCGTTGACGAACTTCTGGTCCTCGCCGGCAATGGCGAAGCCTTTGAGTTCACCATCCGCCGCCAGTCCGCCGCCGACGTGATCGAACGTCAACACGGCCTTGTCGCCGGTGACCGCCATCGACTTGTAGACCGGTCCGCTGTAGACGATTCTCTCGCCGTGCGCAATCGCGCGCGCCGCCAGCGCCAGCCGTGCGCCGACCGGCTCCTTCGCCTTCGGATGGATGTCGACCGGGTCGCCGACGTCGGTGATAACCGCCATGCCGGTCTTCGGCGACGCCTTCAACGTCAGCAGTTGCGCCTCGCGCAGTTCGGCCCACGCGCTCTCATGCGGCTCGTTGACAATCGCCATGAACGGCGCGAGTTGCACGAATAAGAATGCGAAATCGCCCTGTCCCCACAGGTCGCGCCAGTTCTTGATCATCGCGGGAAACAGCGTGCGGTACTGGTACGCGCGGCCGGCGTTCGACTCGCCCTGATACCAAATGGCGCCCTTGATCGCGTACGGCGCGAGCGGCGTGATCATGGCATTGTACAGACCGCACGGGCGCTGCATGCTGGCGGAGGGATTGCCCGGCGCGCGCGGCGCGGGCTTGTTCTCAGCCTTGGCTTTGGCGGCGGCTTCCTCGTGCGCCTTCAGCGCGTTCGGGTAGTTGGCGACGGCCGTGTCGTACCCCTTGATGAGTTCGGGGAACTGCGCGGTGAGCACCGGGCGACTCGTCCACGCCTCGGCGGGCGTGCCGCCGACGTTCGTGCTGATAATCCCGATCGGTACATTGAGCGCCTGGTTCAAATCACGGCCAAAGTAGTAGGCCACCGCCGAGAAGTTGCCCAATGTCGCGCGCGTGCAGCCGACCCAGGTGTTCTCGTTACGCGCGGGCGCGGGCGTCAAATCGCTTTCCGGCGCGTCCACTCCGCGGCGCGTTACCGTGAACAGTTTCAGGCGCGTCGCCATCGTCGGGTCGTCGGCTTCGGCCAGCGCTTTTTCCGGGTTGCCACTCTGCATGATCGACCACTGCATGTTGCTTTGGCCGCTGCAAATCCAGACATCGCCGAAGGTGACGTCGCGGACCACCACTTCGTTGTCGCCCTTGACCGTCAACGTGTACTGGCCGCCGGCCTTGTGCGACTTCAGCTTCACCATGAACTTGCCGCCGGCGCCGGTGGTGCTGACGGTTTCGGGCCGGCCGTTGCCTTCCAGCGTGACGGTAACTTTCTCGCCCTCGCGCGCGGTGCCCCAGACCGGCACGGCCATATCGCGCTGCAACACGGCGCCATTTTGGAACAGCACGTTCGGTTTTACGTCGGCGCGCGCCGCGCTGACAACGAGGACCAGAGCGCTGGCCCAGGCGGACATTTTCTTCATTCGATCGCTCCTTGAGTTGAAGTGGTGAGTAGTTTGATGCCGGCGAGGTCGGTTGGTCGCGGTGCGCGGTTTGACAATTGCCCAACCATCGTGCAGGCTGAAGACTCCATGCTGTGAATCTTCGAGCCTCTTGAAAGGAGCCATCCCGTGCGATCTCTGGTTCAGTTCGGATGTGCAGTTCTGTTGGTCGGTGTCGTCGCCTTCGCCTTTGCCGGCGCAGCCGGCAAAGCAGCAAAGATGACGCCGATGAAAATGGAGACGGAAGTCACCGTAACCATGAAGCAGGCGATGCCGATGCCCGGCGGGAAAGGCAAGCCCGGCGGTCCCCCGCCCGGGCCCATGACGATGACTCAGACCATGTGGTTCAAGAGTGCAAGCAAGTCGCGCATGGAGATGACGATGCCGATGCTTGGCGGCGCGGGCGGCGGCAAGACTGTCAGCATCACGGACGGCGAGAACATGTTCATTATCAACGACGCGCAGAAGTCAGTCCAGAAGATGTCGAAGTCGTCCTTGATGAAAGTCGCCAAATCCATGGGTTTTGGCCCCGGTGCGATGGACTATTCAGCCATGTCCGACCCGAAGCAAGTTGAGGCGCAATTGGCGAAGATGGGAATCAAGAAGACCGGCGCCGAGAAGGTCGGAGCCGAGATGTGCGACGTCTACAAGGGCAAGGTTGGCCAGGGACAAATGGCCATGGACATGACCATGTGGTTGCGGCAAAGCGACCATCTCCCCGCAAAGTCCGTCGGCAGTAATGCAATGACGGACGTTGTTTCCCAACTGAAAAAGGTGGAGAAGAACCCGCCGATGCCGGACTCGCTTTTCGTCGTGCCCGCCGGTTATGAAGTAAAGGAGGAAGGCGACCTCGGCATAGTCATTGCGAAGGCCCAGGGAAAGGCTCAACAGACCGCGTGCCTCTCCAACATGAAGAACCTGGCGCTGGCGATTCGCATGTACGCCGCCGACCACAACAGGAAGCTGCCCGACTACAAGAAGTGGGAGCAAGAAATCAAGGCCTACGTGAAGAACCCGGAGGTGTTGAAATGCGCGGCAGCGAAGAGTAAGGGTCCGCATTACAGGTTGAACTCGAAGTGCCAGGGCGAAGAGAAGGCCATCGATGGCGCGGGCACTATCATGCTGTTCGAGTGCGACGAGAAAGGCAAGCCTGTTTATCGTCATGACGGGACCATCAACCTCGCCTTCGCCGACGGCCACTGCAAAGCGTTCGGCAAGGGCGGCATCACGCCCGGCATGTGGACGCCGCAGGCGGGCGATTGAGTGTGCGCTGACAACGAATGGGTACCAGGTGACCAGACGCCAATGCGCAGCCTTGCTTGCCCCAGTCTTTGGGAGCTTGCCTGATCGGCGGCAAACTTCCGCTGCCGACTGTCAACTCAAGCTACTCGGCAAAGTCACTGTGCCGACCGGTCCCAAGTCGATCTACCTCCTGCCCGACGGTCGCCACGTGTGGGCCAACTGCCTCTACGCACACAGGTGCGTGATGATCGAGGTGGCGACGCGCAGGATTACTCGCGAACTCAAGACGCCCGGCGAACCGGTCGAATGCTGCTTCACGCAGGGCGGCAAACGCGCGTGGGTGTCGCAGTACAATACGAACTCGGTCGTGGTGCTCGACACCGAGAGCGGCAAGATTCTTCACACCATCAAAGTCGGCAAGGTGCCGAAGGTTGTGGCCGCTTCACCCGACGACCGGTGGGTTTACGTCGCCAACTTCGGAAGCGCCGAGGTGACCGTCATCGACGCGCAGCAGTGCAAGGCGGTGAAGACAATCAAGGTCCGCCGTCATCCGCGCGGGAGTTGTTTCTCGCCCGATGGAAAGTTCGCCTACGTCGCCTGCATGGGCGGGCAGGCGCTGGCGAAGATCGAGGTGGCGCACGACCATCGGCTGATCGGCTACGTGCCGGCTGGCACGACACCGCGGCACGTCGTCATCACAAAGCGCGGCCATCGCATTTACCTCAGCAACAACCTGACGGGCCGGGTCAGCAAGATCGACGTGGGCGCGGAGCAGATTGTCGCGTCGTGCAAGGTGGGACGACAGGCGCGCACGATTGCGCTCTCACCCGACGAGCGGCGGCTCGCAGTGTGCAACAACGAGGACGACTCGCTCAGCGTGGTGAACACTGACACGATGACCGAGGCGCTGCGGCTGAAAACCGGCAAGCATCCCATCGGCTGTTGCTTCGCCGCGGAGGGGAAACAGGTGTGGGTGTCGAGCTATCCGTGGAGCAAAGTGTACGTGTACGATTTGACCTCGGGTGCGTGAGCCTGTAAGCTTACAGCGCAAGTCGGAGGTGGTTGCCATGAATGCCAAAGAACTGATGACCAAAGACCTGGTGACGTGCGGGCCGTCCATGCTGATCGATGACGCGGCGCGTCGGATGTTGGACCGGCGCATCAGTGGAATGCCGGTCGTTGATGAAAACGGCTTCGTGCTGGGAGTGCTGTCCGAAGTGGACATCATCACGCGCCAGCCCACGCAATTGACGGTCGGCGAGGTGATGACCCGCGCGGTGATTTCAGCCCATGAGGACACCTCGATCGAGCGCGTCGCCGCGCAACTGGCGCAGCATCGCATCAAACGCTTGCCGGTCACACGTGAAGGCGTGCTGGTCGGCATCATCACCCGCAGTGATCTGGTGCGTGCCATGGCCGCGCCGGCGTCGGTTGCCGCCGAGCCCCTGTCCCACCATCACGGCGGTGCGCTTATCTGGCGCTGCACGAAATGTGGACATATCGAACCGCGGCGCGATCCGTTGCCGGACTGCTGTCCACATTGCGGAGAAACGCGCGAACACTTCGAGTTCGTTGAAGAGGACTGAGGACTTCGACGAAAAAAAAATGCGCCGGCCTCTTCACCACGCCGCGCGCGTCGTCATACTCTGGCCTTGCGCCCAACGAAGCACAACTCGGGTATCGGCGCGTTTCCTGAACGAACGACGAAATCACCAGCGAGCAAGGCTTTCCAAACGTATGGCAAATCGGACGAGCTGACAGCGGCTTGAACAGCGAACACCAGATCGGGCGCGACTGCCCATCCAGTGGTCGCGCCCGATTTTGTTGTGTCTGGACCCCCGATCGGGGTTGTACCTTCAAATCAAGCGAAAATCGGACGGGCTTGGGCCCGTAGTTCAGCGGGAGAACACCTGGTTTGCAACCAGGGGGTCGTCGGTTCGATTCCGACCGGGTCCACCATTGAACCAACGGGCTCATAGCTCAGATGGTTAGAGCGCTGCCCTGATAAGGCAGAGGTCGGTAGTTCGAGTCTACCTGGGCCCACCAGAGAGTTGGGTTGTTTGGTCGTGGAATGAACGGCGTTCCCCGACCAGACCACCCAGCGTCAACCAGTGGCATTGTGGCTGGCCTGCACCTTGAAAACTGCATAGAGTGTGTATCCCGACGCCTCGGGGGACGAGGCTACAGAAACGGGCAACCGTTTTCTTCGTCCTGCGATCAGCGTTGGGAGATACGCAAGTTTCGCCGAGATTCAACGACAGTTGAAACTCGCAAACAGATGGTGGGCCATGAACAAGTTTTGTGGTCAAGCTACCAAGGGCGCACGGTGGATGCCCTGGCACCAGCAGCCGATGAAGGGCGTACCAAGCAACGAAAAGCCTCGGGTAGGCGCAAGGAGTTGATGATCCGAGGATTCCCGAATGGAGAAATCCGGCGATCGTAATGGGTCGTCATCCCGTGCTGAATCAAATAGGCGCGGAGAAGGCAAGCCGCTGAACTGAAACATCTCAGTAAGCGGAGGAGGAGAAAGCGAAGCGATTCCCTGAGTAGTGGCGAACGAAACGGGAACAGCCTAAACCCCGGTCACTTCGGTGGTCGGGGGGTTGCGGGAATGGTTCGGGGGCAACCCGGCCAGTCAAAAATCCGACACGTAGTCGAACTGCTTGGAACGGCAGGCCAAAGAGGGTGAGAGCCCTGTAGACGAAACGGGTCGGACTGGCTGGAATCATTTCCCAAGTAACACGGGACCCGAGAAATCCTGTGTGAATCTACGGAGACCACTCCGTAAGGCTAAACACTGCTGGTGACCGATAGTGCACAAGTACCGTGAGGGAAAGGTGAAAAGAACCCCGTTGAGGGGAGTGAAATAGAACCTGAAACCGTGCGCCTACAACCAGTCGAAGCACCATGGCCGCAAGGCCGGTGTGACGGCGTGCCTTTTGTAGAATGACCTGGCGAGTTACTCTGCGCAGCAAGGTTAAGGCCGCAGGGCCGGAGCCGTAGCGAAAGCGAGTCCGAATAGGGCGTCCAGTTGCGTGGAGTAGACCCGAAACCGTGTGACCTACCCATGGGCAGGCTGCAACGACTGTAACAGGTCGTGAAGGGCCGAACCAGTGGTGGTTGAAAACACTTTGGATGAACTGTGGGTAGAGGTAAAACGCCAATCGAACACGGAGATAGCTGGTTCTCCTCGAAATGGCTTGAGGGTCAGCCTCGGACGTTTTCTTCCGGAGGTAGAGCACTGGATGGGCTAGGGGGCCTACAAGCCTACTGAACTCAACCAAACTCCGAATGCCGGAAGACCATAGTCCGGGAGTGAGTCCGTGGGGGATAAGCTTCACGGGCAAGAGGGAAACATCCCAGATCACCAGCTAAGGTCCCCAAGACGATGCTAAGTGGAAAACGAGGTGGAACTGCACAAACAACCAGGAGGTTGGCTTAGAAGCAGCCATCCTTTAAACAGTGCGTAATAGCTGACTGGTCGAGTGGTTCTGCGCGGAAAATGTAACGGGGCTCAAGCATCGCACCGAAGCTGTGGGCGGCCGAGCAATCGGTCGCGGTAGAGGAGCATTCTCTGAGAGATACAAGGTCGACCGTAAGGACGGCTGGCGGCTCAGAGAAGAGCGAATGCCAGGGTGAGTAGCGAAAAGGGCAGTGAGAATCTGTCCCACCGTAAGCCTAAGGTTTCTGGAGGAAGGTTCGTCCTCTTCAGGTTAGGCGGGCCTAAGGCGAGGCCGAAAGGCGTAGTCGATGGACAGCCGGTTGATATTCCGGCCCCACCGTTTCACGTCAAGCCGCAGGCGACGCGGATGGGCAAGTCAGCGCACGATTGGTTGTGTGCGTTGGTGGCCGTACGTTCGATTCACATCGATCAGAGGGCTGCCTGGAACCGGAGGGAAACCAAAGGGAACTGATGTCACCTATGCCGCCGAGAAAACCCCTGCGCCTTGTGAACGGTGCCCGTACCGCAAACCGACACAGGTAGGCGAGGAGAGTATCCTCAGGTGCGCGAGATAACCGTCGTCAAGGAACTCGGCAATTTCTCCCCGTAACTTCGGAAGAAGGGGAGCCCCACTAGCGTGAAGTGAACAACGGAGCGCGAAGGGGCCGCAGCGAATCGGCTCAAGCGACTGTTTACCAAAAACATAGGTCTCTGCGAAGGCGTAAGCCGACGTATAGGGGCTGATGCCTGCCCAATGCCGGAATGTTAAGGAAGGGGGTTAGTCGCAAGGCGAAGCTCTCGACCGAAGCACCGGTCAATGGCGGCCGTAACTATAACGGTCCTAAGGTAGCGAAATTCCTTGTCGGGTAAGTTCCGACCTGCACGAATGGCATAACGACTTGAGCGCTGTCTCGACGACGGACTCGGCGAAATCGTATCGTCTGTGAAGATGCAGACTACCCACCGCAAGACGGAAAGACCCTATGGAGCTTTACTGTAGCCTGGTATTGTGTTTTTGGATTTGTTGCAGAGGATAGGTGGGAGACTGAGAAGCGTCGGCTCTGGCTGACGTGGAGTCAACCTTGGAATACCACCCTTCAAGTTCGAGAGCACTAACCGCGGCCGTCAGCCGGTCGCGGGACCGTATCAGGCGGGCAGTTTGACTGGGGCGGTCGCCTCCCAAAATGTAACGGAGGCGTGCAAAGGTTGGCTCAGGACGGTTGGAAATCGTCCGCAGAGCGTATGGGTATAAGCCAGCCTGACTGCGAGTCTGACACGACGAGCAGGCGCGAAAGCGGGCCCAAGTGATCCGGCGGTAGGAAGTGGGACCGCCGTCGCTTATCGGATAAAAGCTACCCTAGGGATAACAGGCTTATCGGGCCCAAGCGTCCATAGCGACGGCCCGGTTTGGCACCTCGATGTCGGCTCGTCGCATCCTGGGGCTGTATCAGGTCCCAAGGGTTGGGCTGTTCGCCCATTAAAGCGGTACGCGAGCTGGGTTCAGAACGTCGTGAGACAGTTCGGTCCCTATCTGCGGTGGGCGTAGGAAACTTGCGGGGATCTGTCCCTAGTACGAGAGGACCGGGATGGACGAACCTCTGGTGTACCAGTTGTCCTGCCCAGGGCAAACGCTGGGTAGCTAAGTTCGGACCGGATAAGCGCTGAAAGCATCTAAGTGCGAAACCGACCCCAAGATTAGGTTTCCCAAAAGCCGCAAGGCTGAGTAAGGCCCCTGGAAGATAACCAGGTGGATAGGCAGCGCGTGTAAGCACAGTAATGTGTTCAGCGGAGCTGTACTAATCGGCCGAGGGCTTGATCACTTGTCTCATCTTACGATCCGCCATCTGGCGAAACTTGCCAACGGCGTCACCAACCCGCCGCCGCCACTCTATGCAGTTCTCAGGGTGTCCGCACCCTCACAATTCAGCGCAGTTTTCCCGGTGACGATGGCGGAGGGGAAACACCCGTTCCCATTCCGAACACGGCAGTTAAGCCCTCCTGCGCCTATGGTACTGCTCTGGTAACGGGGCGGGAGAGCGGGGCGTTGCCGGGATCTTTTTCTCAGGACGGCGTGGAAGGTGTCGAGTTGTAACGTGAACGAGGGCTTGCCCTTTGCCGCTTTGCACCTTACACTTTTCACGCCGTTTTTCGTTTTCGTTCCTCGATAGCTCAGTTGGCAGAGCGGGTGGCTGTTAACCACTAGGTCGCTGGTTCGAGTCCAGCTCGAGGAGCCAGTTTCTCTTTGCGAGAGTTTCCCATGCTGGCTCGCCTACTCCCGTCGCTGTTGCTCCTGGCCGTAGGTGCCCCGTCCTCGCCACACTTTCTCGAAGCATGGTTTGTCAATCCTGAAGGCCGCTTCGTCCCCCGGCGCTTGCCAGTCGCCGCCGACGGCACAGTCGATGATGCCGCCGTTCGTGGATGGACCCCGGTGAAGTCGCCTGCATTCCTACGGGTTCGCGTTGCTGCCTTGCCTTCCAAATTCACCGCCGAGCTCACCTTCGAGGGCAAAGCCGAAGCAACCTTCGACTTCCAGCGGCCCGAAGTGGCCGGGCCGGCTCTCTCCGTGCCGATACGGTTCGACGATCCTTCGCGGCTGTCCGGTCGCACTGTTGTGCTGAAGTCGCCGAATCAACCGCCACTGGTCATTGGCCCACTGCAACTCATCGTGTCATCCCTGGCACCCCCTCCGGTGGTGAATCGGTTCCACCTCGCGCGCGTGGCGGAGGCGCAGCAACTGGTCAAGCAAAAGGGATCCGCCATCTGGCCGGACTTCGACCTGGCCGAAGTTCCGATGCTGTTGCGCTCGGCGGAAGCACAGGCGCGCTTCGCGCTGACGTGGAGCGACCGGTTCCCGGCCCCGACAGCTGTGATGATGGGAGATGGCGGTCGTCAGCCGACGAAGTTCGAACGGTTGCCGGCCGCGCCGGGGCAGAGCCAACCGGTTTACGTCATCACCGATGAGCGCGAGGCCAATGCGCTCGATCGTCACCTCGCCTTCGCCTACGACCCGTTTGGCATGCTGCGCGGCGAGCTGGTCGCGCTGAGCGGTCGCGGCACGGCCACCGTGCGGATGACGCCCCTGCTCGGGGCACCCGACCTCGACGGCTGGGGTGCCGCGGAAGAGAACCTCGCCACGATGATCCACGAGGCGTTTCACGTCCACCAGTTCCATGGCCAGTGGATGAAACGCAAAGGCCTCACCGGCGGCAACGCCGTGCTCATCGAAAGCCCGTTCTTCACTTCCGAGCAGGCCGCGCTGTTCGAGTGCGAACGCCGTGCGCTCCGCGCCGCGCACGAGGCAGCCGACGAAGCCATCAGGAAGGCGCGGGTGCGCGAGTTCCTCGCGTGCCGCTGGACCCGCTGGAAACGCCAGGCCGACCCCGGGCGCAAGGACCTTGAAAACCTGTTCGAGTCGATTGAAGGCCTCGCCGCCTACGTCGCATTCCGGGCGTTGGCGGAGACGCAGGCCGACTATATCCCGCTGCCCGCCCTCGCCGACGATCTCGGCTTCCTCGGCTATCGCCACTGGGACAACGGCGCGCCGCTGCTCGACGCACACGAGGTGCCATTCGTCGTCGTGAATCTCATGGAGCAGAAAACCGCGTACTACAACGTCGGCACGCTCATCGGCCTCGCGCTCGACCGCGTGCTCCCGAATTGGAAAGCTGAGTTCGAGACAACCCCCGTGCAACTCGATCAACTGCTGGCGCGCGCGGTCGGACTAAAGTCAACCGACACCGCCGCGATCACCGCACTGGTTGCTCAGGCGAAGTCCCGCCACGACTACGCCGCCGCGGTCAAGCAGGCGCAAATTCGTCTACGGGAAATGAAGTAGCCATCTGCGCCGGACCATTTCATGTTCGCTACCCTAACCGAATCATGCTATGGTCAATCTTCTTCAAGTCCGCTTCGCCGAGGCCGGCCTGTCCGGCCATCAGCACATGCTCGGGCTGGCGGCGGTCGAAGGCTTCGACGGTCGCGTTCTTGCCGGTCTTGCCGTCAGCCCCGAAGGGGCGAAGGATGCCAGCCCAGGGCAACGCCCTGGGTTCCCGGGCCGAACGGAAACTCAAGTCCTGCAAGGGCGACACAGCTTGTCGCGCCCTTTCAGGGCTGCGCGATAAGCCACCTTCTCCACATACCCAGGGCGCTGCCCTGGGATTCGATACCTCGCCCCTTCGGGGCTAACGGACACCTGCTTGCTCCAATCGGATGCCTGCTTGGCCCACACGGACGACTTCGTGCGCCGCTCGGACGCCTGCTTGGCCCGCTCGGAGCTTCCGAACGTACCAAAAAGGTCTCCGAGCGAGGCACGAAGGAGTCCGATTGGTGCGGCCAGTTCTCCGCCCGTGCCGTGCAGCTGTCCGCCCGCAGCTGGCAGTTCTCCGAGCGCAGCATCAAGTCTTCCGCTCGACCCGAGATACCGTCCGCTCGCTCCGTAAAACCCTCCGATTCGGCTGCTCAGGCGTCCTACCGCGCCGTGGAGGTCTCCGACCGCGCCGTGGAGCCGTCCGACCGGGCCGTGGAGGCGTCCGCTCGGGGCGTTACCGCGACCGAGGTAATCACAGCTCCAGCACCAGCGGCGGCGCTTCGACGATTGCGGGGGCGATGACCGGCTCGGCGGGACTTGGCATTAGCCGCCAGATTGCCGCCACCGACGCGGCCAGTACGACCGCGGAAGTCACGACCGCCCACAATGGCGCCTGCGCGTCGAAGTCGCGCGCGAGGTGGGTTTCCGGTAACTGGTTGACGAGTACAAACAGGCCGTTCTGCACCGCGTGAGCAACCATGCACGGAAACAGGCTCCCGGTGCGCCAGGCCAAGAATCCAAGGAAGCCGCCGAGCATCATCGCGCCGAGGCCCTGGAATGGATCGCCGTGGATCAGGCCGAAGAACGCACTGCTGAGCGCGATGGCGGCTGCGGGTCGATAGCCCGATTCAAAGCCGCGCTGCAGGAAGCCGCGAAATACCAGCTCCTCGTAGGTTGCGGGAACCAACGCAACCAGCACGAAGAAGAAGCCGAGTTGCGCAGGCGTGTCGGCCTGCAACGACTTGCCGAGTTCGCCCATAAGCTTGGGGTCCAGCAGGCTCGGGACGAAGGGCTTCAACCAGGTCAGCAGGCTGCTGCTGAGCAAGCCGACCGCGATCATGCCCAGCGCCGCGCACGGATAGATCAGCAGCGGAACCGGCCAGAGTCGGAAGACAAAGCGCAAGGGCAATTTCCAGTGTTGCGCCAATACGATGGCCGGCGTCAACAAGGCCAGCACGGTGATAACCATGCCGATTGCCAGCACCGGCGGCGCCATAGCCACCTGGGCCACTTGTGTTAGCGGCTTGCCCGTCGTCAAGAGATAGGCCATGAGCGCAATGCCTACCGCGAACTGACTGCTGAGCCAGGCACCGAACATGACGCTCAGCGCAATCCAGGTTTGCCGCGCGGAAGGGACGCCGGGGCTGGGAGCCATCAGTCCACGTAGATGAATTCGTTCGCGCAGAACAAAGTTTGCGTGAGAGTCTCCCACGCCGTGCGGCGCGCGGTGTCCGCCGGCAACTTGTCGTTGGTGGCGGCGGCGGTGTAGTCGGCAAGGAACCTGGTTGCGCGGGCAAGCTCCTTCGGCGTGGCGGGACGACCGAACACACGCGCGTAGGCCGCTTGAATGCGCGCGTGGTCCTCCGATCCCGGCAACGCAAGCAGCCGCGCAGCCAAGTCGCGGGCGCTGTCGCGCACGAGATGATTGTTGAGCATGAAGAGCGCCTGCGGGGCGACCGTAGTCTCGGCGCGCGCGGTGCTCACCACGCTGGGATCCACGAAGTCGTACACCTGGAACAACTCGAACAGCGCATTGCGCACCACGGGCAGATAAACGCTGCGGCGCTTCATGTCGTAACGGCCCTGATTTCCGGACTGATCATTGGTGACGTAGCCGAAGTTGGGCGTCGTCAGCAGCGTGCCGCCCATGGTCACGTCGAGCGTTCCGCTCAGCGCGAGCAGGGAATCGCGCAACTGCTCGGCGTTCAGCCGTTGACGGTGCTGCCGCCAGAGTAGGCGGTTGTCGGGATCGAGGTTGATCGACGACTGCGGATTCGCGATGGACGATTGCTGCTGATATGTCGCCGACAGCATCAAGTCGCGATGAAGTTGCTTCAACGACCAGCCCTGCTCGATGAAGCGCTGCGCCAGCCAGTCGAGCAGTTCGGGATGCGACGGCCGGTCGCCGAGCTTGCCGAAATTGTCGGAAGTGGCGACCAGGCCCTTACCGAAGTGTCCTTGCCACCCGCGGTTGACCGCGACGCGCGCGGTGAGCGGATGCTCTGGTCGCGTGATCCACTCGGCCAGTTCGAGACGTCCGCTGGTGTTGGATGGGAAGGTTGGCTGCCGGTCGCCGGCCAGTAACACCGGCAAGCCGCGCGGCACGGTAGCGCCCAACTTGTTGTGATCACCGCGAAGGTGGACCGGCAAGTCCACGGCGGCGTCCTCGGTCACCGCCATGCAGTAGTCGATGGCCTTCGGTTGCGCTCGCTCCAACTCTGCCAACTCGTCGCGCAGCTTCTTCATCACCGGCTGGTTGGCGGGCTCGTTGCGCAGCTTTTGCAGTTCGTCCTTCTTTTTCGCAATGGCGGCCTGGTGCGCCGCGGCCCGGTCGGCCTCTTCCTGCGGCGCCAGCGGACGCTCGAACCAGCGCGCCACCGTAGCGTAGGTGGCCATGGTCTTCGTGCTGCGGAAGACGCCGGCGAGCGCGTAGTAGTCGCGCTGACTGAACGGGTCGAACTTGTGGTCGTGGCAGCGCGCGCAGGTGAAGGTGACGCCCATGACCGCGCGGGTGGCCACGTCCATCTGTTCGTCGATGATGTCGATCGCCATCTTCGCTTTGTCCGGTTCCGCCAGCACTTTGGGGCCGAGCAC
>Ga0247727_10004173_pt1 | contig 30930 bp, 19 predicted proteins | sample WisWelCaveWW1625_FD_202498 | JGI IMG/M metagenome (GOLD analysis project Ga0247727, IMG submission 202498) | Biofilm microbial communities from Wishing Well Cave, Virginia, United States - WW16-25 | ecosystem: Environmental > Aquatic > Deep subsurface > Groundwater > Cave microbial mat | place... | reverse complement strand
CTTCAAAGAAGCCATTTCAAAGTGCTTGAACGAAACCATGACAACTCACAAATCCGATCTTGATTCTTTGCTAACCCTGCGCTTTCAACTCTTTCAAAAAGCGCAATTTGTGACCGTGTAAGGTATATCTCTCCCTTTTGCCCGGCAATGTGCGCGCTGAACAATTGGCTTCGAAGGCAGTCTCGTTGGAAGAATTCCTATGGCGACAATTGCAAACAGGGGACCTGGAAGGCGTGTTCAAAATACAGCGCGGGGAAATCCTTTTACATGGACATTGTCACCAGAAGGCACTAATCGGCACACGCTACAGCGAAGAACTGCTCGCTTCATTAGGTTACCAGGTGAGGGAAGCCGGTTCAGCTTGTTGCGGGATGGCAGGATCGTTTGGTTATGAAGCTGAACATTACGAGTTGTCGATGAAATTGGGAGAGCTAACTCTCTTCCCTGCCGTCCTCGCCCAGAGTGCGGACACACTGATCGTTGCTTCCGGCGTCAGTTGCCATGAACAAATCGAACAGGGCACGCAGAGGAATGTACTGCACCCAGCAGAGGTGTTGTCGCGGGCGCTTAATTGACAGCGCCAAGTTGATCGCTTCAGGTTGATGAGTTGAACACCAAACGCTGTCAGGAATTTACCGGAGACGTGGATCTATGTATCCAATAGTTTTTTCGCCAATTCCAAATGCCTAACAGCAAAAGGTGAACAATAAATACATTAAACTACCCCGAAGTGCGCATTGGCTGGGCGAAGTTTACCGAGCCAATCAATTGCAAATCCAATCTTCCACTAGGAGCATCTCATGTCTGACTATTCCCCCAAACCAGAAAACAAATTCACCTTCGGCTTATGGACAGTTGGCAATCGTGGTGCAGACCCGTTCGGGTATGCCGTGCGCGAAGGCAAATCGCCTGCTGAACTTGTCCGTTTACTCGGCGAAGTCGGTGCATGGGGCGTCAATTTTCATGACAATGATTTAATACCGATAGATGCAACTCCATCAGAGCGTGATGCAATTCTCAAAGACTTCAAGCAGGCGCTAGCCGATACAGGCGTTGTTGTACCCATGGCAACCACCGATCTATTCAGAGAGCCAATTTTCAAAGACGGCGCGTTCACATCGAACGATTCTAAAGTCCGTGCGTATGCGCTGCAAAAAACCATGAACGCCATTGATTTGGGTGTTGAACTCGGCGCGAAGATTTACGTCTTCTGGGGTGGACGCGAAGGGACCGAAACCGATGCAACGAAAGATCCCATTGCTTCGATCAAACGTTCCCGTGAAGCGATGAACTTTTTATGTGAATACGTGAAAGATAAAAAGTATGATTTGAAATTCGCCCTCGAAGCCAAGCCCAATGAACCGCGTGGTGATATCTACAACTCCACGACGGGTCACATGCTGGCGTTCATTAATACGCTTGACCATCCTGAGATGGTGGGCGTGAACCCCGAAGTCGCGCACGAACACATGGCAGGACTCAACTTCGTCCATGGCGTAGCGCAGGCGTTGGAATCAGGCAAGCTGTTCCACATTGACCTGAACGACCAAGCCTTCGGTCGATATGATCAAGACTTCCGCTTTGGGGCGGTGAATCTCAAGAGCGCGTTCTTCCTCGTGAAGCTACTTGAAGATAACAAGTACGATAGTTCACGCCATTTTGATGCCCATGCTTATCGCACCGAAGATTACGAAGGCGTCAAAGATTTCGCCCGCGGCTGCATGCGGACATATCTCATCCTGAAAGAAAAGGCGGCCCAATGGAATGCGGATCAAGAAATTCAAGAACTTGTTGCGGAAATCAACGCCGACGAGAGCTCGATGAATCAATACTTCGGCAAATACTCTGCCGAAAAAGCGGATGCCCTCAAATCCCAAGCCTTTGACCGTAATGCTATTGCGGGGCGTGGACTGCAATACGAACGGCTCGATCAGCTAACAATCGAAGTGTTATTGGGAGTTCGTTAATGGTAACAGTTCACACACAAGCAGGTTGAGTCAAGAAAGGCAAAACAGGCTTGCCCATCAACTGGACTAATTTTTGAAATGCGCTTTGTCGATTTCGTTTTGCAGTGTTCAAAACGGTCGCTAAAGCAGCGTAAGCCGGTGCGCCCCAATCCGAGCGAAAACTTCCCAGGACTTTACGATGAATCACAGACGGGCGCAAGGCGCGTTCACAAGCATTATTATGAGCAGGCACATCCGTGCGGTGCAAAAAGACGAAAAGCGAATTGCGATATTTTCGATACCGATCTAACAAGTTAGTGCCCAAGCCTTGGAATGTTCGTTTTAGCAATTGTTTCAACCTTGCTTCTATAATCGCCACTTGCCTTTTGTAGCCTCTTTCAGTCATTTTTTCTTGCCGATTTCTGAGATGGATGGCTTTTCGAAATAAGCTTTGCATTTCTCCAGCCCAAACCAAACGCGGGCGTTTGTCAATCAATCCTTGCAAGTTTCGTATCTGATGAGATAAACAAATCTGACACAATGTTGCAGGCGCATGTAGCTGTGCTCTCCAGCAATCGCAAACCCAAACTTCGGCTTTGCAGTCTTGCATGAATTTCTCAATGACATCATATCCGCGACTTGGCACCATTACATGATATTCGCAATTATTGCCTGCAAAGACCCACTGCCACCAATTCTTGCCATGTACCCGCTCGCTGGTTTCATCACTACCAATGACTTGGCTTTGACGTACTTGCTCTCCAATGGCTTCTGCTTCTGCTATGGCGGCCTGACCTGCCCGCTCTACAATAGACACCGCTCCACCTGCGCTCAACTCTAAACCAAGCAACTCGCTACAAATCTGACGCAAGCGCTTATACCCCACATGATGTTCATGATGCAGGCTTGTCACGATCGCTTCCAGCCGTGGTCCAAAGTATCGCCCCGCTTCCAACCCTTCAGGCAATTTGCCCCGTTGCTGTTCGCCACAACATGGGCAGTTCACTACATATTGTCTGGTCTCAATTACCACAGGTTTGATCTCTGGGATTTCTGTCACCTGACGACGCACTACCTCCACTGGAATTTGCTCCAATAAATTCTGATGGCAGTTCTTGCACTTATCCACATACGCTTCTATGACTTTGTTTGGCTTTTCTACCAATTGTCGTCCTTGCTTTTCATGCCCAACTTGTGCACCTTTTTTCTTGCTTCGCTTGCGCTTCTTTTTCTCACTCTTGAAATCTCGCGAAGGTGGTTGTGACGAATTCTTGGATGTTGTTGGAGGTGATTTCAAACGCGCTACTTCTGCTTTTAGCTCGCTGATCTCTTTCGCCATTTCATTTATCAGCGCAATCAGTTCTTCACGCGATAATTCATCTCTTTTTAGCATCACCGTTTCTGGGATCATGCCTCTTACAACACTCTTTTTCTATTAAAGTCGTGAACTGTTACCGTTAATGTATATGCAGTAGGAGAGCAGCATTGCTGCGCTCCTATTTCGAGCATCGAATTATCCAATATCGTCTGCAACGCCGACATGCGAATCGGCTCGGCGCGTTTAGGCAGTTTGCAGATTGCATGATGAAGGTCAAAGCCTGATGCGGTCAGCGATGAGTCAGCTTGATTTGTCAGCATGGGTGTATCACCGTATCTTAAAACTCGCTCGCACGATCACGGATTGGGCAGAGAGTGAAAGCATGCAAGCGGCGTACTTGGCAGAAGAAGTGTCGCAATATCGTCCAAAATGGTTAGTGGGATGATTTCATCAGTAATTAAAACGCGAGTATCCAAGGAAACACGTAACAAGTGCGAACTTGTTGTTCGGTGATATTCGGCAAAATTAAATTTACATGTCGAAAGGTACGCCCAACAAAAACAAAAGAACCGAACTAATTAGTTCGGTTCTTTTGGCACTTGAGAGGGGACCCCCTCCCACTACAGTGTATGATTAGATCAGAAGTTAACCCTTGCGGTCCCGACGGGATTAGAAACAGCGACGCGTAACCACTTAGGCGCTCGGTGAGTTTTGTCGCTCTTATTATAACTCCGATCTTCAAGATCAACGGACTCTATGGATCTGAACCGTTTTAGCTTGTCCTTCATCACTTTGCATCCAAATTGATAAAATATATGGTGTGTCTGGATCATAACCCGAGGGCGTAGGTTCAAGTCTTGCTCCGCTATAAAAACGCCACTTAGAGTGCCGTATGGTTTTAAAATTCAGTGGTATTAGAACCAGGGCTCATAATCTAAGTGTTACAGGCAAGAAAGGGAGTCTCGATTCTATACACTATATACTCCCTGAAATATGGAACTTTTAAGTCAGACCGATGTGTAAGTCAGACCATGTAAATAAACTGATCGACGATTGGTATTCATACGCATTATGCGTTTGGGATTGTCTTCATTCGAAAATGCCTTATCAGCCGCTCCGCGGACTGGATGCCACTTGTGATTGCACCTTCTATGAAAGGACCGCCAATGTAATCCCCGGCGAAGACCAACGCTCCAGACTCGATCCGTCGTTCTGCAAACTGTTTCAGACGTACAAGATAGCCTGTGTTGAATACTGGAAGCGCCTGCGGCCACCGGAATACACGATAGAACAGTTCTTCATCGGCATTCCACTGATACCTTGATCCTACCAGGCGGAGATCTTGGACGAGCAGATTCCGGACTGAAATATCTGGTTGGAGCAAAAGCTCTTGGGCACCGGGACCAGATGCATACAGCATTAATAAATCACGCGGAAATTGATTCTCATTAAAGCCTTTAGCAGATTCAACGGCTGCCAGCGCCAGATACTTGGATTCTGCTCTGGGAAATAACAAGCCGTATACCTCAGCCGGTAAACGTTTCCGCAGACCAATTGCTGTCACCACGTTTCGTGAATAGGTGATGTTTTTGAAGAACTCGCGTGCACCAGTGCTGAGCTCCGGCAGGATTTCAGGGACGACAAAGGCTGGCACTGCACACACGATCCCGTCAGACTGCAAAGTTTTTATCTCTCCCTGCATACGAAACTGAATCGAGTATTTGCCTGCACTATCCGGCAGAATCTTTATTACCTCCGCATTGCGGTGAATATTCAGCGTCGTGGCCAGCCTTTCGGCGAGTTGCCCCATCCCATCGCGGAGAGTAAGTAAGCGTATGCCCAAACTGGCCTTTAGAAGGACGAAGAGCATGGCCTGTGAGGTAGTTTCGGGTGTCCAGTAGAGGAACCCGGATAGAGGCGGCTCAATCAGGTAGTCGAGTACCTCATCGGGCCAGGTCTGGCGCGCGTAGTCCGTAATAGATCGCGTATCTGCCCTTAGAGCCTTCCACATCGCGTGAAAGTCCAATGAGCGCCAGTATCGAATCAACGGCCCAAGGACCTTGATCAGTTTTAGCTTGCTGTGAAGTGAAATCAAATCGGTAGTTACAGAACGCAAATCTGGGTGCAGAACATGGAGATGACCTGCCCGCAGGATGGCGGCCCGTCTGGGCAAGGGCGATAACATTCCCCCTAACCCTACTTCGCGAATGAGCTGCTGCGTGTTGGGATAAAAGTTCGTGATGAACTGTGCACCGGTATCGATGTTGTGTCCTTCGACGTTTTCTGCGTGCACTCGTCCGCCTATGTGAGCCGAGCGCTCGAGCACAATCACGCTTAATCCTGCCTTCTGTAAGACATAGGCTGCGGCCAGTCCGGCCATACCAGCGCCGATCACGATCACTGTTTTAGACGCGATCTGAGTCATCTGAGCAGAATAAGAGGTAACATACTTGTAAACCAAATCCATTTTGTCATTTTCAGTGAAAGCTGTATCGATTCCTTGTTAGGGCGTACACTTAACCAGCTGATAATGCCCACGGTGGGAAGAGTGCTGCAGATGAGCATCACCAGCATGTATTGATTTGAGGCTAGATGAAGCAGCCATGGTACAAACGAGGCTACCACAAAGAGCAATCCTAAAAATTGCAGCATACGCAACGCCGCGGGGAATCCATAGACAGTCGTGATTGTCCGTAAGCCGGCGAGGCAGTCGCCTTCCCGATCTGAAATGGTACCAAGGATCTCCCGCAACACGACAAATACAAACACAAGCAATGCTGCAACAGCAGTCTGGGCTGTGAGCTGGGCAGCGACCAACGCCCCATAAACCAAGGGCGAACTGGCCAAAAAACCGACCAGGGCGTTTCCCATCAGCACTGTACCTTTGATTCCAAACGAATAACCAATCCCCAACGCCAAGAGAACTACTGCAATGCTGGCTAAGCGTGGACCGAGCCACCAAACAATCGTAAGCGCAATTGTACAACAGATAATAGCCAGTCTGGTAGCCACGCGTAGTGTTACGCGTCCGGATGGGATGGGGCGCTGCGGATTATTGAGCCCATCGGCGGTGATATCTCGGATGTCATTGATTACATTGCATGCTCCTACCACGAGCCACACCACGAAAGCTGCCCGCAGTAACTGCCAGATGTTAGCATAGATTGACCCTCCACCGAGGTGAGCTCCCAAAAATACCAGTAATGCTGCTGCCAGACAGTTATGAGGACGCAGCACACCGACTAAACCAACTAACCGCGGTCCCCACTTAGACATGCGGGTAGCCTTGGGAAAAGAGTGGGCGAGATGCGATCTTTACATCGGGCATGTCAGGCGCCGTATCGTCCACCTGAAGCTGCACAATTTCCAGGCCTGCTGCTTGATGAAATTCGATCACATCTTGGGGAGTTCTGAAGAGGTAGAGATGACCTGGAGTTTTGGACTGGACCGGGATAGACGTTAATAGCAGTCCCTCAGGTTTGAGGACGCGCAACAGTTCTCTCAATCCATTTTGCGGCTCCGGAAGGTGTTCAAGCACTTCCAGCGCTGCCACAACTTCAAACTGATGGTATGAGAAAGGCAACCATCGTAGATCAGCATTTACAAACTTCACCCGACCGTCAAGGGACCAATATTTCAGCACCCTTCCGGCATGTTGCAGCATGACCACGCTGACGTCCACGCCAACACCGTACGACTGCGGAAAAGCTTCCAGTACATCGCCCAACAGAATCCCTGCACCACAGCCCGCATCGCAAAATTGGAATGTAGGGTTGTCCAATTGTGCGAGCCTTTGCAGTACAAAGGACTGACGACCAGCGACCTGATTTCGAAAGGCCTGTCCCACATGTTGAAAGACCGGATAATCAGGATCCTGGTAGATAGTTGTAAGTGCCTCCTCGAAGGTATTCTCAGATACACCTATCATGCGCCGATAGAATTTTGTCAAACGATCGATCCCGGCCAGGCTGATTGGAAAATCGGTGGCTTGCAACAAATTCAACCGCTGCTCTGTATAATCCCAGCCGGATCTTAAGAACTGGTCGACCTGCGCCTTAGTAACCATCAGCCCACTCTCAAAATCCCGCAAATGAGGGGTTTTGAAAAGGTGGAAGAAGGCAGTAGCCAATGCCCGGACCGTCAAAGGGTGGATTTTTTTGTGGCGTAGAGCGGCAATGAATAATCGAAGGCCCAAACTCAGCTTTCGAAAATGACCAGCGAGCGATGAAGAGATAGGCGAACCCGCGTTTGATACGTTCATGAATACTAGTCAAAGCCAGCGTGCTTTAAGTGTGTCGGCTTTTGGATCATCAATCTAAATTGACCGCGCTGGACTTTTACAACCAGGTTGCCCACCGCTGCCGGATCCAACGTAGCATGTTATACAGCCAACGATGTGTCAAAAGAGGCAAAAAGAACAGGGCTATGATGAGACCCAGTAACCAGGCGGGAAGATAAAACGCAAATAACATTATGAGTAGACCGAGTGAGACAAGTAGCTGTAACATTCCTGCGGAAATCAATGTTTGTCGATGGGGTGCCGATCCAGCTGCAATGTCGAGTAATCGCAGGGAGAGTCCGCCCATGAGCACGATTACAGCCAGCGTAATTAGCCATTCAGTTGGACTATACCCAAAGTCGTTGCGTATCAGTGGAACCAAAGTTATGATTAACAGCAAATACTGAAAAGCAAAGGCGTAACGGCGCAGTCCCTGTGGGATGTGTAACCCACCATCTGCAGTAGGCTTTGCACCAAGATAAATAGCCATGGATCGCACACCACATTGGAAATCATTTGCTAGATCGCGCAGGCTACCGTGGACGCCGTTCGCTAGACAGATCAGCAACACGAGGTAAGCGCATAGATACATCGTTAGGCTTGTGGGTTCATCGGCCTTGCTGGCTGCGCCAAACAATGCTAACGAGGCCCAGGATATGCCTTGAGCGAAATCGGTCAAAAGTGGAAAGCGGGCGCGTTTGCCCCACAGATTGTAGACCGCCATACCCCCAAAGGCGATCGCTAGCGCTGCATAAGCTAGCCAGTTGCTTTGCATCCATCTGACAATCCCCACGGCTAGAGGCAGCTGCGCGAGGGCAGCTGCCAACGCGAATCTGGGCGTAAGTGTGCCCTTTATCAGGGGAAAGTCAGCGCGTCGGGGTTCTGTCCGGTCAAGCGGCAGATCGATAACATCGTTGAGAATATAGGCAAAAAGATGAAAGACCAAGGCGATGCTCAGTAGTCCCAACCACTTGTTCATCGGCATCGCGGAGGGTACGCTGCCCGCCCCCAGGAGAGGCAGGAGGAATGTCCCGCCCAGCGCCGAAAATCGTATAAACAAACATACGGAATAAATACGCTGCCAGATGGCCGTCAGCCATTTTTTCTCCACGCGTTCATCGGGATATGTGGAACTTTGCATCGGGCAATCACCCTGGAAGAGTCCATGCATCCAAACGATAGCCACTCTCACGCACCATACGGATCGGTACAAGGGTGTAGCTGGCGATGAAATCCTTCGCCTGATGCGCCTCAGCGAGCGCCAGCAATCCGCCAATGAGTAAGTGCTGGCGCATCCGCGGGTAATATAAGGCTTGATGGACTGCATTGTTATATATCCCCAACCAATACACATATCGCCGCACCAATTCGATATCGGAGGCCGCTGCCACCTGCCGCCGCATCGCCTCGCTGGCGTTGATTTGACGGAGAAAAATATCAACGGCGTCGAAATGCAATGTCCTGGTGATAGCAAGACTATTGATCAAGGCGGTTTGCAGTTCCGGCAATGTAAAATCTGTAATGGTGGCTCTCAGGGTATGAAAGACAGCCTGGGGATAATAAAAACCCACCGGCCCTAATCCAACGATCCACCGTGCAACCTTCTGTAGGTCTCCCTGCTCCAGCCCTTCGCGGATGTTCGATTCAAAATAAGGCATGGCTAGACCACGCTTGCCATAGGCCAGGCCTAAAGGTAGAAGCGCGATATCGAATCCGACTAGAGCACCCGTCTGGGTGTTGTAAAAGATCTCCGGATACCTCTCGATGAGCTGACGAGTAATGCTCTCGGTCCATTCCACCCAGGCAGAGGGAGTTGCGCGGATGAGGACAGCGAAAGCTAGCAGTAACCAAAGCAAGCCGCGCGCCTCGAGTTTTTCAAGGATTTCAGTCAAAAACACACGGTTGAGTTCAAACTGCACAAAGGCATGAATCGCTACCACGAGCGCCGCAACGATGTTGAACAAAACAATATCCGAATTGAACAAATATGCGAGATCATCCGCCGCGCTCACCAGGTCTGTGGACGGGTCGCTCAGAAGGGCTACTCGCCTAAATCGCTCCTTTTCCGCTGCCGTCAAATTAAAGAATCGCTCGGCTGGCACAAGTTCTGTGAACAGCAGGGTATCCAGCAGGCGTCCGGTGAAGGCTCGAGCGACGATCTCGATGATCAGCTTTTCAAAACCAGGCCCCAAAATTCCCGTATTCAGGAGATCCATATGTAGGCGATTGACCAGAACTTCATACCATAAATCGCTCATTCGCTGCACAATGCCGGGCTCATCGCAGTGGTTAATGTAGATCGTGATGGATAGATCGATGATGAATTCGAGCGCGTTAGGAAGCTCACCCAGGGATGATAGTCCAATGCGGCCAGAAAGTTCGCGCATCAGCTCAAACACAAAATCTGGCTCTGATTGTCCGGCCGGCGTCTCTTGTCTACCGGCATTCTGAGCTTGGAACGCGCGTGTCCGCCAGATCAGGTAGAGCGTATCCTTGGTTGCTCGGCGTAGGGCTGGCGAACCTTTGACAGCTGCCCACAGGAAAATGCTTCGAGCACTGAGACCGATGTAGTAGGCCGCTTTCAGGCCTGTCCGGTGCGCTTCTTCTGAAGAGGTTTGCAGAAGGGCTTCAATCAGATTGGTGGCCTTCGCCGGATGATCCTGATGTAGTTCCACCAGGCCTTCAACGGCCAGTTCGCGTAATACAAGCTCGGCCGACTGCGCCAGCGAAACAAAGGTCTTCAATTCGTTCTGTTGCAGCAGCAACATCAAGGCTGCATCCCAAGCCAAAGAAAATTCTTTGCTCAGACGAGTGAGCATCTCAAGTTTTTCCAAGATTTCACCAGGTTGGCTGCGCAAGTAATTGGCCAGTACATACGCGCCGACTCGACTATAAGAGAATCGGACCAAACTATTGTTCCAAACGTCCTCGCTTGTTTCAGACAAAACGCCCGCATCTAGCATGCGGTAATAGCTAGAGTCCGCGCTGTCATCCAAGACGGCTGTTCTTAACAGCTCATTTTGTACCAGTTCTTGGACCTGCAACACGCTCTGACATTGACGCAACATTTCTGTAGCAAGATGCTCGAGGAAAAATTGGTCAGCCCGTCGTTTCACCCGTTCGTTATAGTAGCGCGCAAAGATGCCCAGCGCCAGCTCCTCATCGGCGATCGGCTCCGTTCGGTCTTTGTATGCCTCGGCCACCATCCGCAACAGCAGCGGCATTCTTAATCGTTCCCGCAGCTCAGGCGATAATTCACCCAATGGTGTATGCAAGTGGAAGAACTCTTGATAGTGTGGATACGCAGCCTCGAATTCGTCTGTTGTAAGGGTCCCGAGTTGCAGGAAGGGTTCTCCACCACCTGGACGATAATAACGGCTCCAAAAGAGCTGGGTTACCTCTGCTCGTTCCAGTTGCCGCCACATGGGCAGACTGCAACTCATCACGATCTTCAGATGCCGGCTGGAAAGCCGCCCTACCATTGAATCCAGGAGCTTTAGAATGGTTTCAGGACCGGTTGAGTCCCGGCCGCGAAATTGATTGATCGCGTCAAAGATCAAGACGAAGCATCGCCCTTGCTGTTCGGCCAATCCGCTGACTTCTTCCAGGATTGTCCACAATTCTTGCGGGTCGTCCAAGGATAAGTCTTGCGCCAGCTCAGCGTCTAACTCCGATCTCAGGGAGCCACTGCAATCGTAGAAGAAAACCCCATGTCCCGCAGCTTGCAACACAAGTGTCCAGTGGCACAGCATGTTCGTCTTGCCACTCCCCGAGTCGCCCAACAGGATGAGTCCAGCCGATTCGCTTTCCAGAAAGGCCTGCAGATCCGACTCGGCGTGCCGATTAACATAAACCGTGGGAATAAAGGTACGCAGCCTGTCAGCAGTAGAGAGCAGTTCACGCAAAAAACGGTCGGTTTGTTGTCGGGAATAGTCAAGCACATTTTGCCAGGCTAACGTTCTCGTCCGCTCAGGAAAGAAATTACCATCCTCCACATTCATAAAGAGCACCGGTGTTGCGAAGTCTGGCCGGCTGTACCGGATACGTTGCAGAACAATACGACGCCTGGCTTCCTGAGCGGCTTTGTCTACTGGTTCCCCACGGGACAGGCGCTCATAGAATTCGAGTGTGAATGTCCGGGCTGTTGCATTGGTAACCTCATATTGCATCGCGAGGACGATGGGTAGATTTTTCTCCATGATTTGCGAGGCAACCCCCACAAACGCCTCAGAGGGGGAGCCCGCTGCACTCTCACAGGCCTGAAGCATGACCAGGCTGGGAGCATGCTGATTGAAAAGATCGCTAAATACACGCGCATCTGTCCATTCGGGTGCGCCTTGCATGTTATCCACTAACGCCACTTGCCCTACTTCGCGTTGCTGTTCATCCTTTAACCGGGCATGTCCGATAAAGTGGAAAATGTGAGGTTGGCCCTGGTGGAGTGCATCCTCAACAGCCTTAAACGTGGCAGGATGGACCGGCGCTAAAAGCTCAATCCGAGAACCTAGCCGTGTGGTCAGCGTTTGCAGTGTATCCAGGATGTCTTCAAATTTGACCGCGCCCAGGCGCACACCGTCCGGTCCCGGAGCGGTGGGCTCTGCTACCGCGACCAAAACTTTCAGACGATCGTGATCCGTCAACTGAATAGGTTTGGGCGCAAACCAGCGCTTGCGTTGGCGCGACAAAATAATCCGCGGATGAGTGGCAAGCCACAACATACCTAGGTTAGCGTTATCGGGGACGCGCATGAACTCCCAGGGTAAACTGGCCACGGCCGGTAGACTGCTTTCATCGACATCGATCACAAAACGGAGCACAGTCTCACGCGCAGGAATCACTTGATCATTGAGAAGCCTTAGAAATTCGGAGCGGAGCGGTTGGGGGCCCTGGTCAAACAAGGCGCCAAATAGAGCTTCGCCAAGCCTGGCGACTTGCTCATCAGATATCTGACGACGATAGGCCTGCTGATGTAATTCCCAAATCTCGGGAGGGATTACTTGCCGAAAGCCAAATTCGCCCCTAGGTTGGCCGAGAAGCTTCCCGTCAGGATCGCGGATGGTGGCCTGAACCTTTCCATCCTTTTCAACCTCGAGGAGAAAGGTGAACGTTCGCCGTGACATCAGCCAGGTAACCTAAGTTTCCACGTTTCATGATCGCCGATCGGAAAGCGCTCGGCGGGAGGGCGTTCCGAATCACGACGGCGCAAAACATCCTGCAACTTGCGACTCAACCCTTCAAACACATCCCCGATGTTAGCCACCAGCCAGGGCATGTTGACCTCGGCCGCAGATAATCCTGTCAGTTCAATTTCGGCTGTTTCTTTGGGAACCTTAAAGACCACCACAAGCTTCACAGTCTGAGCCTGTGATAGATCTGGCTTGCCGATCTCCCAGGCACATTCGGAGTTTCCTTCACCGGTCGCTGCAATCTCAATCCGGCCCAGCTTAAAAGAATAGTCTGGTACAGCTACAAAAGCGTTCAGTTGATTCTTATTGTCAATATTTGCGCGTATCATACCTGGAAGAGTCTGAAGCAATTCATCGGGCACAGCTACCTCCGCACCCCATTCGAGGTTGCCGTTGAGGGCCAGCTTCATCCCTCCGCCCCAGCTGAGCACTTCTTTCCACTCTGCGGTCGGGAACAGGGCTTGGATGATTGGTTCACCGCTCCCTTTCGGGCCAAAGCTTAGGGCGCAATGCAGGCGGGAAAACTGCATTCCGCCCCGTGCGAACAGATTAATATTTAGAGACAGATGGTAGAAGTTAAACTGTTCACGCATCTGTCTTTTGTAAATTTCTTTTAGTGGGATCTGTAATTTGTCAAATAAACTTGGGGTCAGATGGATCACTTCATCACTGGGGTTTCCAAACGTGATCTTTGTTTCCCGCAGGCTCTGTATTGTATCGCCCCCCAATCCTAGCTTTGTTCCGCCAGAAAGCACACTCTCTTCCGAGGAGACCTCGTCGAACAAATCTGCCAGCAGATTCTGAGCTGTTTCGAAATCTTGGGACGAGAGAGCGGCTGTCATGGGATAACCTCACTGTTCGTACTTCGCCCGCCGTTGAGGTGACGCTAATGCTCCGAACAACAGAAAAACATCAGAGTTTTCTGCATCCTGGTATTTGGGCAGGCCTTTATCTGTTTTGCGTGTGATTGAGGGGAGCGACAGATTCCAGCCGAACCCGAATGGGCCGTTGCCGAAGCCGGAGTCATATGTCAGATTCAGTTGAGGACCAAAGCCTGAGCGTCCTGGGCTGGTTGCGATAGGCACACTCATCGAGCCGGTGCCTGTAACAGGATTGGCAGCGAATTTTTCCCCAATGCCGCGGATTGCACCACCACCTTTAGGAAGGGTTACCGAAGGTGGACTTATGATATGTTTTTGTTGCGCGCTTTCAGTCTTATTATTCTCCATTAGAGAAAGATCCCAACCATAACCCTGAACTGACCGAAAATACAAAAAGCCGCTAATACATCAATTAGCGGTTCCGATGGCAGACTATATTATTGACCGCCTTGACTAAGCATTATTCAATTTTTGACAGTTCAACATAACTTTACCCACTTAGCTTGGTTATTCTACTCCAAATAGTTCTAAAGTCAAGCTTTTTCTTAAACTTTAACCATGTCCGAGTTTACAAAAGCCCAAATGAAGTTAATTTCGATATAAAGTTTTTCAAAACTCGGTAAACTTGACAATTATCTAGCGCACACTTCCTTCTCCAGCCACTCGATCTTTTGCCCAGAATTTTTCCAGTGATTCCTGTAGGAAAAACTGAGTGTGCCGCGTTCACTGCACGATTCGCAGCGTGTTTGGACGGATGTGATTTTGATGTTTTATCAGAATATCGAATCTTGGATGAATACTATTGGACTCGTTCAGAGATCACTTTCGCCTATGCCTGATATCAGTGTTCAAAAATGAGGGGAGATTTTTTCAATTGCATTGTGGACTAATTGAAAATTCCCATTCAAATAAGCAATAGTTTCTTGGCTTCTGAAAGTTGAAGCTTGTGGATACTTCCGAGATACCAAAATCGCGCCCCATTGACATATTCCTTCGGCGCACCCTCACCGATCGCCAGGTCGCGGTGTAGTTAATGACCCCACGGTCATGATATGAGAAAACAAGACAATTGTGGCGTGTTTCTATATGACAGAGCAGGGAATACCGTATTCCAGTAAACACTTTGCAGCTGTTCGCTATTTTGCTTGATTTATGCAGCAGAAGATCGGGTGCATGCTAGATACACCGCCGCCCTCACTTGGCATCCAATAAGTGAGGAATAGGGGACTTCCACCGATGGAGTCTTTTGTTTGGTTTTAGCACCTGAGAGGGTACCCCCGCTGATCGGGCTGTATAATAGTATAAGGAAACGACTCTGCGGTCCCGACGGGATTCGAAACAGCGACGCGTAACTACTTGGTGCTCAGTGATGGAATACTTTTTCATTATACCAGGAAGCCATGTTTCAATTCGGTTTTTGCTCGCAAGACGTGATAGATAAATTTGGTGCTACTTGTCTTCGACGGATATGCACCTTCAATTATATATCCCAACCAACAAGGGTACTCTCTCAGGTGCTAATAACAAGCAGACTCTCGTGGGGGAAGTCCTAGGTTCCTCACCTATTCGGTATCAAGTCACTCTCCAAGTGTAGATCCCTTTACAAATAACAAAGCTCGATACCGCGGGCAGCTTTATCAGTTAATAAATACAACTTTCATCGGCATTACTTGCCGGCAAGGGATACTCGCCAAAGTAAAAGCAGACGACATAATATGTGAATGGGAATTCAATACATTGAAGCATCTGCATGCTTAGAGACAAAGAAGCTTACCGGCTTTGCAGTAATTCAAAAGCATTTCAGTTATCCCCTAGGCTAAGCGATAGATATTTTCTGGATAAAGCGGATTAATCGAAAACTGCAAAATTGTGGATCAGTTACTGACTTATGTTATTACCATACCCTGAATTGCCTGAAAACTGATTGACAACCATAAAGATTTGGCTATAATTCAGCTAAATTTTGTCCCATTACCACATGAACAACCAAATCGACTACTGGAAGAATCTTTCCTAAGGCCCACAACCATCTTACAACAAAGGACCATGACTCCTTTGTTGTAAGATGGTTGCACTCGATATCTCTCCCTGGGTTGATGGGGGGTTCTTTCGTTTCAAGGAGGAATACAATGGGCATCTTACAAGTTACTCTTTTTGGGGGGATGCGGATTTCTCATAATGATTGGCGAAATGAAGTAACCGTAACTCGAGAGATACAGTCATTGCTGGCTTATCTTCTCCTTCACAGGCACCGCGTTCTTTCCAGAGATATTTTAGCTGATATATTCTGGGGGAATCAAAACCAAGAAAAGGCGCACGGGTCTCTCAACACAGCCTTATGGAAATTGAAGAAAGCATTGGAACCCGATGGGATTCTTCCCGGTACCTACTTGAAAATTACTCATCCCGGTGAAATAGGATTTAACAAAGAAAGTCCATACTGGTTAGATATAGAAGAGTTCGAAGAGAAAATAAATGGCATCTTGACTCACTCTTTTCAAACTGCGGAAGACAGACACCTTATGGATCTCGATAAAGTATTAGGGCTTTACAAAGGTGAATTGCTGGAGGGGTGTTATAAGGATTGGGCACTCCGGGAGCGCGAACGGCTGCGTACTCTATATCTCAAAAGCCTTATCTATCTCTTGCATTATTACAGATTCCACTCAGTATTCGAGAAAGCTATTGATTATGGTCAGCAAATTTTGGACTCGAATCCCTTGCGGGAAGAGATCCATCGCGAGATGATGAAGCTATATTTTGATAATGGACAGCGTACCCTCGCCATTCGACAATATGAGATTTGCCGCTCAACGCTAGCAAAAGAATTGGGGGTTTCACCAATGGAGGATACTCAGTCACTATATACACAAATTTTTGCTGGGGCTGATAATAGAGTTTCGCCTACCAGTTCGAAGGAGAAAATCGATTTTGCTCAAGCGCTTCGACAACTTACAGATGCTAACCAAGCTATTGATCTTGCGAAAGAACAAATCCAACGGGCACTCCATATGATCGCCAGATATACAGAACCTCAGGATTAGATGTTCTTATTGCCAGCGAATGGAAATGCGTAAATTGAGGCTCTAAAACTGAGGTAACTATTCGGGATCTCTTAAATGTTTTGAGAGTTTGTTGATGATGTTTTGATAAAAAGTTGAGACCAGTAAAGTATAGTGCTGCTATTCTGTAACAGCACTTTTTGTTTTAAAACAACTTTCTCTTCGTTCACCTTTAACAAAGGAGCAAGAAATGAGAAATACATTGGTTCGCCGTGAAATCCACTAAGGAAATCATACATGCGTTTATTGTACGCATCTGGATTGAGCCTCGGGTAGCCAAAGATGCAGAACCGATCTGGCGTGGTGTCATTGAGCATGTTGAAGGTGATGAACGGGTGTACTTTGATCATTTGGATAAGATGAACACTTATTTTGCCAAGTATTTAGAAAAAATTGATATCCAAATCGACAATCACAAAAAACGAATTTGGCGGAACTTATTCTTCAAAATTATCAGCATGCTGAATCAAAAGTTCTTAATTTCATTGTCGGGCCGCTGACATCTGTAATCATAAAGAGTGCTGTAATGCATTTGGCTCAGAATCCATAAGTCCGTACCTCGAAAGGTTTATCGTGTTACCAACTAGCCAAGGAAATGCACAAAGCGATACAACGAGTCAACCTAATAAAAGTTTTACTGTCTCACCTCCAGCAATAAATCTGCCTAGAGGCGGAGGGGCGGTTCGTGGTATTGGTGAGAAGTTTGCGGCTAACCCTGTTACGGGCACGGGCTCCATGTCTGTACCAATCGCGACCAGCCCTGGACGCTCAGGTTTCGGTCCGCAATTAAATCTTTCGTATGACTCCGGCTCTGGCAACGACGCATTTGGGTTCGGCTGGAGCCTTTCGATTCCTGCTATCACGCGTAAAACAGATAAGGGGTTACCTAAATATTTCGACGCCACAGAATCGGATGTATTCATCCTTTCGGGCGCTGAAGATTTGGTTCCAGTGTTTAAGAAAAATGTTGATGGAACATGGGCTAAGAATGCGGATGGTGAGTTTATATTCGATGACGAGCCCATTGACGGATATCGTGTTCGCCGCTATCGCCCACGCATCGAAGGGTTGTTCGCCCGCATTGAGCGCTGGACCAAGTCTGATGGGGATGTCCATTGGCGTTCTATCTCCAAAGATAATATCCTCACCCTTTATGGGAAAGATGAAGACTCGCGAATTTTTGATCCTGATAATCCTCAGCGTGTATTCAGTTGGTTGATTTGTGAAACGCGTGATGACAAGGGCAATGCGGTTATTTACAAATATAGGTCTGAAGATGGACTCGGTGTTGATCTGGCCCAGGCACACGAACGCAATCGCGGAGAGCGTGATAGTCAGTATCGTAAATCCAATCGTTATATCAAGCATATTTACTACGGAAACCGCGTGCCACTTCTGGATGCAGGTGTCCGGCCACGTTTTCTTGCAAAAGATAAAATCGATAATGCCAGCTGGATGTTTGAGGTTGTTTTTGACTATGGCGATCATGACCTTGACGCTCCCAAGCCCAAGGATGACGAGCAGCGGAATCAGAGCGGGGAACTGATAAGCCCGTGGGATTACCGCCTAGATTCTTTTTCATCCTACCGCTCCGGTTTTGAAGTGCGGACAAGCCGCCTTTGCCAGCGCGTGCTGATGTTTCATCATTTCGCGGGTGAACCGGGTGTTGGAATCGACTGTCTGGTTCGCTCGACAGATTTTACCTATTCCAGTGAGAATAACCCACCAGATATTCGCAACCCTATTTACTCTTTTCTGGTCTCTGTCACTCAAGCAGGTTATAAGCGCAACAACGGTAGTTATCTGAAGAGCAACCTACCGCCAGTCGAGTTTGTATATACCCAACCTGTTGTGCAAGATGCCGTAGAGGAAGTAGATGCCGCGAGTTTGGAAAATCTACCTATTGGAGTAGATGGCGCTGCTTATCAGTGGACTGATTTGCACGGTGAAGGCATCCCTGGTGTCTTAACAGAGCAGGCTGGGGCCTGGTTCTACAAGCGGAACATCAGCCCAATTAGCGATCGACCAGTTGAATTTGCACCGGTGGAACGCGTTGCCGTGAGGCCCATTCTTTCACTGGCGGGTGGACAGGCGCAGTTTATGGATCTAGCTGGAGACGGACTACCCGACTTGGTAGTACTTGATGGTCCCATGTCTGGTATTTACGAACACGACAAAGATGAAGGCTGGCAGCTCTTCCGTCCCTTCTTATCACGCCTTAACCGGGATATGCGTGACCCGAATCTGAAGTTCATCGACTTGGACGGCGACGGCCACGCTGATGTTTTGATCAGCGAAGACAATGTTTTTGTTTGGCATCCCTCGCTGGCTGAAGATGGCTTCAACCCGGCCCTGCATGTTCAGCAGGCGCTGGATGAAGAGAAAGGTCCGCTCCTGATCTTTGCTGATGGCACAGACTCCATCTATCTTGCCGATCTGAGCGGCGATGGACTTACTGATCTTGTGCGCATCCGCAACGGTGAGGTGTGCTACTGGCCAAACCTGGGTTATGCCTGTTTTGGCGCAAAGATCAGCATGGATAATGCTCCATGGTTTGATAATCCAGATCAGTTCGACCATAAGCGTATCCGATTAGCAGACATTGACGGCTCTGGCACTACAGACATTATCTACCTGCACCGTGATGGTGTGCGCCTTTATTTTAATCAGTCTGGGAACAGTTGGGGCGAGCCGCACATCATGAGCGTCTTCCCGCAAGTGAATGACGTGGTATCCATCGTACCTACCGATCTGCTGGGTAACGGCACCGCCTGCCTAGTCTGCTCATCACCCTTGCCCAGCGATGCTCGAAGGCAGATGCGTTACGTCAATCTGATGGGCAAGCAAAAGCCCCATCTACTGATCAAAACCGTCAATAACCTGGGGGCCGAGACCCGCGTGCAGTATGCACCTTCGACGAAATTTTATTTGCAAGATAAATACGAAGGCAAACCATGGATTACGCGGCTGCCCTTCCCTGTGCATGTGGTTGCGAGAGTGGAGACTTACGATCATATTAGCCGGAATCGTTTTGTTTCCAGTTACGCTTATCATCACGGCTATTTTGATGGCGAGGAGCGCGAGTTTCGCGGTTTTGGAATGGTTGAGCAATGGGATACTGAAGAATTCAACCGACTCGATCAAAAAGCTACGAATGTAAACGCTAGCTGGTACACACCACCTGTCCATACCAAAACTTGGTTTCACACGGGCGCTTACTTTCACGGCAAAGATATCAGTCTCCATATGGCACACGAATACTTTGGCGCGCCACAAGATAAAGCCGCGTTTGAGGCGTGGGCAGAGGATAACCTGCTCGATGATACTGTTCTGCCAGATGTGTCACTCAATGCTGATGAAACCCGAGAAGCCTGCCGTTCACTCAAGGGCGCGATGTTGCGTCAAGAGGTTTATGCTGATGATGATTCTGCTAAGGCGAACATCCCCTACACGGTCACCGAGCAAAACTTTACTATCAAATGTTTGCAACCCCACGCCACCAATAGTCACGCTCTGTTTTTCACCCATGCCCGGGAGGCTATCAACTACCATTATGAGCGCAATCTCGCCGATCCACGCATCGCGCATACCCTGACTCTTGATGTAGATACGTTTGGAAATGTCCTGAGGTCAATCACCGTTGGTTACCCACGTGCGAACGTTCCGGAGCGTCAGCCAGAACAAAATGAAACCCACCTTATCCTGACTCTCAATCGGTTTGTCAACAAAGATGATCAACCAGACTGGTATCGAGCTGGTCTGCCAGTGGAATCGCGCACGTACGAAGTGGTGAAGCCACCTTACGCGACTCTACGTTTCTCGTGGATGGAGCTAAATGACCTTGTGACTGCTTTGGTTCCCTTCGATCAAGTTGAACCACAAGCGGCAATGACGATCCCCTACGAAGATTGGAATTGGAGAAAACTCTGGAATCCGCAGAACGAGCCGGGTGGTCTTGATCATGGTAACGTGCCCAACACGCGGTTGCGCCTTATCGAACATATCCGCACGCTGTATCGCAAGAATAATCTGACTGGTTTTTCCCAACTGGGAACGGTCGAATCGCTGGCATTGCCCGGCGAGAGTTATAAGCTTGCCTTCACGCCGAATCTTTTGAAAGCAATATATGTAGATAGCGGGAAACTAGCCGCAGGGGAGGTCAACACTGCTGTTGGAACCGATGGTGGCTACGTTCACAGTGGAGGTGATGCCAACTGGTGGATTCCCTCAGGGCAGATATTTTATTCTCTGGATTCCGCTCATGCACCCATTCTGGAATTGACCTTTGCCCAGGCACATTTCTTTCTGCCGCACCGTTATCGCGACCCGTTCCACACCAATACGAATAGCACCGAGAGTTTTGCCACTTACGACGCTTATGATCTATTGTTGCTGGAGAGCCGTGACCCACTTGGCAACCGCGTCACGGTAGGCGAACGTCTTCCCAACGATGCCATTGATCTTACCAACCCCGGCAACGATTACCGCGTGCTTCAGCCGTGGCGGGTAATGGATCCCAATCGCAATCGCACGCAAGTTGCCTTCGACGCCCTCGGAATGGTCGTTAGCACGGCAGTAATGGGTAAACCAGAAGAAAACCCAATACCTGGTGATCAATTGGAGGCAACCTTTCGCACCGACCTGACTCAGGCAGAAACCAACCAGTTCCTTGCGAATCCAATGGGAGCGTTGGCGCTGACACTTCTGGGCAAGGCCACTACTCGAATTATTTACGATCTTGACCGGTTTCACCGTAGCTACACCGATAATCCTGATGACCCGACGCAATGGCTGCCGCCCTTTGCTGCCACGCTTGCGCGAGAAACACATGTTAGTGAACTTCAAGGTGGTCAGCAGACAAAAATACAAATCAGCTTTTCCTACTCAGACGGCTTTGGGCGCGAGATCCAGAAAAAGATTCAGGCTGAGTCAGGTAAAGTTGAAGCAGAAGATACTGCAGGAAATGTTACCGTTGTAGACACCACGCCCAACCTGCGTTGGGTCGGAAGTGGCTGGACGATCTTTAACAACAAAGGCAAACCCGTCCGTCAATACGAACCGTTCTTTAGCACTCATCCCCAATTTCAATTCGGGAAGAAGGTTGGTGTTAGTCCTATTCTATTCTACGACCCTGTAGGTCGCGTCGTTGCTACCCTTCATCCTAACCATACCTATGAGAAAGTGGTGTTCGGATCGTGGGGGCAGACGACCTTCGATGGGAATGACACTGTGACTTTCAATCCAGACGCTGACAACGATGTGAAGGGCTTCTTCATCAACGCTGATGGCACAACACGTATTCCATCGAGCGAATACCTGCCAACCTGGTATGAATTCAGAACCGATCCATTAAATGCTACTGAATTCACAATGCGTTATCCCGATGCCACAGATAGGACGAACGAAACGAGCGCGGCTACAAAAGCTGCTGCCCATTTTGACACACCTACCATAGCCCATTTTGACACACTGGGGCGACCTTTCCTGACAATCACTCATAACAAGATTAAATGCAAAGACCACGATCTCGATGGTACAGAAGACAAGTTCAATACCCACGTGACACTAGATATTGAAGGTAACCAGCGCGAAGTGCGCGACGCTATTAAGCAGGCTGGCGACACTCAGGGTCGCATCGTCATGCGTTATGACTACGACATGCTCGGCAACCGCATCCACCAAGCCAGCATGGAAGCGGGTGAGCGCTGGACCTTCGGTGATGTTGTACGGAAACCACTCTACGCCTGGGATAGCCGCAACCACGAACTGCACACCACCTATGATGCTTTGAGGCGACCGACATATTCCTTCCTGCGTGAAGGAGCAGGTGCAAAACTATTGGTAGGACGCACCATCTATGGCGAGACCCAGACCAACCCAGAAGCCAACAATCTACGCGGGAAGGTGGTTGAGTTCTCCGACCAGGCAGGCGTTGTTACCAGCGACCAGTACGATTTCAAAGGCAACTTGCGGCGCAGTCAGCGCCAGCTTGCTCAGGAATACAAGAGTACCCTGAACTGGTCTGTTGCCGTGCCGCTGGAAACCGAGACCTTCACCAGCCGCACTACCTACGATGCCCTCAACCGCCCAGTTCAGTTGATCGCGCCTCATAGTGACAAGCCCAATACTAAAATCAATATCATTCAACCTAGCTACAACGAAGCCAATTTGCTGGAACAAGTACATTCCTGGCTCAATCAAATTGCTGAACCTGTCGCGTTGCTCAATCAGGCCACTGCGAACATGCATGCGATCACGGACATTGATTATGATGCAAAGGGACAGCGTGAGTTAATTGATTATGGTAATGGCGTCAGAACCTCCTATACCTACGATCCGCTTACCTTTCGCCTAGTACATTTACTGACTCAGCGCGATTCTACTGTTTTCCCGGCAGACTGCCCGGAACCACCTCCGAATGGATGGCCCGGTTGTCAGGTACAGAACTTGCATTACACCTATGATCCTGTCGGCAACATCACTCACATCCGCGATGAAGCTCAGCAGACGATCTATTTTCGCAACAAGCTCGTTGAACCAAATGCCGAATATACCTACGACGCGATTTACCGATTGATCGAAGCCAAAGGCCGTGAGCATTTAGGGCAGATTGGTGGTGCGCCGATTCCATATTCGTACAAGGATGCGTCGCGTACTGACATACTAAGCGCTGATGCAATGGGAAACTTTAGTCCCAACGATGGCAATGCAATGGGCACGTACATAGAGCGTTATGTCTACGATGCTGTGGGCAACTTTTTGGAAATGCAGCATCGCGGTAGCGACCCAGCCCACCCCGGCTGGACGCGCGGCTACACATATAATGAAACGAGCCTGATCGAAGATGGCATCGGCGGAAACCCACTCAAAACCAATAACCGCCTAAGCAACACGAGTATTGGCAACAACCCACCGGTAGAACAGTATACATATGATGGCCACGGCAACATGATCCGCATGCCGCACTTGGGCGGGGTATATCCTGCCCAAAACATGTATTGGGACTACCGCGACCAATTAAGTCAAACCGATCTGGGGGGTGGAGGCACGGCTTATTACGTTTACGACGCGGCTGGGCAACGCGTACGCAAGGTATGGGAGAAAACACCTTACCTGATTGAAGAGCGCATTTATCTTGGCGGATTTGAAATCTTCCGCAGGCTCAACGGGGGACGCGATCTGTGGCTGGAGCGCGAGACACTTCATATCATGGACGACAAACAGCGCATCGCCCTGATAGAAACCCGCACCTTCGATTTGGCGGGCAACGATCCTGCGCCAGAGAAACTTACCTGCTATCAATTCGGCAACCATCTTGGCTCGGCAAGCTTGCAGTTGGACAATCAGGCGCAAATCATTTCCTACGAGGAATACACACCATATGGCAGTACATCGTACCAAGCGGTGCGCAACCAAACTGAGACGCCGAAACGATACCGCTTTACAGGCAAGGAGCGGGATGAGGAGAGTGGGCTGTACTACCACGGAGCGCGGTATTACATCCCGTGGTTGGCGAGATGGATAGCGACTGACAAAGTACAACTTGCTGGTGACTCGCTGAGCCGGTATGCAGGAATGGCCGACAATCCTATTAGGATGGTTGATCGAGATGGGAACGAGAATTCCCTTTGGGATGATGCGGTTGAAGGATCCAGAGAGATCACGGATGCCGTTCATCATGGATCCGTAGCAGTTGGCGACAAGATTGTTGATAAGGCAAGCGAAGATGCTGCCGCTTTAGAAAAGGCTGGGCATTCTTGGTTAGCTAGTGCAGTGCGTTGGAAGGGCATAATCGATGCCACCGTCACATCAACTGTTTTGGAAGTGGCAGGCCAAACATTAGCTGCAGGACCTAATGCGGTGCTCGCCCTGCAACGTGGGGGAGAAAACATTGGCACCGGAGCCGCGCGAATCTGGGACGCAGAAGATTGGACGGACGCGACGCTTGGAGGCTTGGAGATATTAGCGGGGGCAGGGGAAGGTGCTTCAGCGGCACTTACTTTTATGCCAGCCGGACGGCCAGCAGCGCCAAGACCCCTCGCACCTGGAAAAGTGCCAGGGAGAGTGCAGTCAAGGATAAACATGGCCGAAAAACCTACAAGATTTCATCCAGAAGTTGCCGCTGGAAAGCCTATGAAGGATGTAAAAGCTGGAATGAATCACCTACGTGAAGGTCATGTCGGAGGAACAAAAACCGACTCTCAGTTTTTGGTCGAACCGGAGTCCGTATTGACAAACAAGTCAGTGATAAAAACGGAGGCTAGACCGTTGCCAATGAAAGGTAAAAAAGGTATGCCTGATGTAGGTATGACTTATGCAAGGAATGCTGAAACTGGAACGGCGATAGGAAGAACGCAAGCTAGCGACGGTGGAAGATTAACTAATGCCGTGCGTGTACAAACGGATGCTGCTGGTAACGTGATAACGGCATATCCAGTACCAGGATGGAGAGCGGAATTTAATATTCAAATGTCAAGTGTACTAATGATGGCCGCCCAGCGTGAATTGACGAATTCATCTGGAACGGGCTCTGGACCTAATTCCGATTTCCTTGAGATTACTCCAGCAGAACTTCAGGCTCAACAATGTCTTTTGCCACAATTGAGGTATTGATAATGGAGCATAGCATAGCCCAGGCTCTCCCCTGAATCATGAGTAATATGAGGCTGAAAGTTTGCGAACAATATCCGAGCACAACATCTCCGCTACCCTATGCTCCTTCATGAACGTGCAGCTTCCGTTGTTGAAAGTGGCGGTGCTGAAAAAACGAAATCTACAAAGACACGGAGGTTATCATGCCAGACAATGAACAGACACCGATTCAAATCGTATGGATCAGTAGCTAACAAGGAGCAATATCATGGATAAAAAAATCAAAAAGAAAGATGAGTTAGTTCTTAGTAAACACAGAATATTCAAGGCAGGGCAGCGCTTCCGGGGCGCATTGCTTGGCAAACGAACAGTGATTAATTTAAACACGCTAACCCAAGAATACAAATTGGGTCAGGCGTATGCCAGCGTTCGGAATCTCGAGTTTCGTTCAGTACGCGCGGTCAAGTTGCAAACTTTCAAAAACTATCTCAGGCTGTATGGCGATATCCTCAAGGCGAAATTCATGGCTGACCAAAAGACGCGCCCTGATTTTCCCAGCGATGAATCCTATAGGAATCAGAAGACGGCGCTGCATTATCCAAAGGGCGAGATGTTGGTATTAGTCGACAGCGCTGTTTACGACGCGGTAGCTGCCAGCCTTGATCAATATGTCATTGATGTCGGTCGCGACGGATACTGGGCGACCATTCATGTACTACACGGTGGTCCGCCTGCCGATGTGCGAGCCTATATCAAGAGTTTCAATCCTGTCGGCGCATTGTTGGTAGGTGCCGTACCAGCGCCATGGTATGAGATCGATGGCGACCAATTTCCTTGCGACCTCTATTACATGGACTTTAACGGTACCTGGTCGGACCCGGACGGAAACGGCAAGCTCAACACGCATGCAGGGGATCTCAATCCGGAGATCTGGATCGGCCGACTGTGGACTCCGACCTCCAGTGGCAACGACGCAGCATTAATCAACGACTATTTCGCACGCAACCACAAGTTCCGGCTCGGCCAACTGGGTCATGCGCGTTCGGCATTAGCTTATGTGGACGATGACTGGACAGGCTTCGACGACTGCGCGCTTGATGAAATGTTTCCGCCCGTGACTATCACCAAGTATACCAATCCGGCTGTTACTGATGCCGATCTCTATAAGGCTGAGATTAATTCGTTGCGCTCCTGGGCGCAATTGTGTGCCCATTCCTGGGTTCAGGGTCATGCGTTACGGGTGGGTACGGTGAACGAATATATCGGAATGCCATATTTCCGCGATACCAATCCACCGAACGCACACTTCTACAACCTCTTCTGTTGTGGACCTGGTCGGTTTACCGAGCCTGACTATCTGGCGGGTTGGTATATCTTCGATAAGTCTGGTGGTGGAAGCAATCTGGGAATGGCCGCCATCGCAAGCGCCAAATCCGGTTCGATGTTGTTTTTCGAGGACTTCTATCGTCCACTTGGTATGGGCAAAGTCATAGGCGATGCCTTCGTCGACTGGTGGAAGGCACGCGGTCCTGACCATGAGGATTGGGAGCGCTACTGGTTCTATGGGTTGGCCCTGCTGGGAGATCCGACTCTCACCTGGTGGAAAGGGGCAGTGCCGCAACCCGAACAGCCGCAAAACAATGATGTGTTCGATCACTGGCCTCGTAAGATGCAGTTGCGCTGGGATCCGGTAAACCTCTCACCAGTGAAATACAGGGTCGAGATCGATGCTTTTGGCGCTGTGAATGCCGGTAAATGGGCAGAAGCCACTGGTCAACATTTTCTTACCTACCACAATATCTTCGGAACCATATTGGATCACGACTTTGTGGGGAAGCAACGCGGGCGTTGGCGGGTGCGTGCCAACGTTGATGGAACATGGTGCTCATGGTCGCCATGGTCATATTTCGAATTCACTATATGACCCAATACGATGTCCTGAATGGGCGCATCTTGCATCACAAAGGGTGCGCCTAAAACTTGATAGATGTAGATCCAGTGGAGTGTCACTGGTAGTGACAACTTGCCATTAAGGAGAATACGACAGATGATCACAAAATTAATGGAAGATCACATTATCAAACAGACGCCCTTTTGCGGCGAACTTCATGAAATCCTGCACGGTTCTGAGTTTTCACCGAACATAGCGGTTGCGCTGGATATACAACCAACTACCGCACACTTTCACGATGGGTTCGATGAAATATATTTCGTTCTCGATGGCGACCTAATTCTCCAGCTTTATGAACCGGCGTCTGGTGAAACGACCGAGCAAAAATTGTCCGCAAACGAATTGTGCGTTATCCGCAGAGGTGTCCATCACAAGATCACGGAGGCGTCTCCTAAAAACCGCTTATGTGTAATCACTGTCCCTAAATTTGATGGCAATGATGAGCATCCATCTGATGTGATTTGACGAGAGAAAAGGAGAGTTGGCCATGACAAACTTTGAAACCAAACACACCCCAATGGAACGTGATGTTATTGCCCCGGACGGGTCCGATGTAAGAATTCTTCTTCGCCTTGAGAACCATGGTTCCATGGCGCATTTTGAGCTCGGTCCCGGTCAGATATCAAAAGCGGTCACTCACCGGACAGTAGAAGAGATCTGGTACTTTCTTACAGGCCGCGGACAAATGTGGCGAAAACAAAACGGAGTGAGTGAAACTGTGGATATTTATCCTGGTATCTGTATCACGATACCACTGGGCACACATTTTCAATTCCGCTCCTTTGGTTTCGAGCCTCTTTCGGCAATCGGCGTCACAATCCCATCCTGGCCCGAAGGTGAAGATGGCAATCAAGAGGCGATAATCTTGAAGGCCGGAGAATGGCAACCCACAGTTGGTTGATCTCATTATAAAAATTCACGGAGTATCGGACATGAATCACATGGGCAAAATCATTCTATTCAAATTGATTGGAATAAAGGAGAAATCTCATGACTGAAAATCGTACAGAACTTGATTGGTTCCATCATTTTCATCAAGTGGAAATGGCCGAGCTGGTTGTCCTTATCGAGGCGTATACCGAATCGCCAACTAATCCCACGCAACAAAAACTGGTGGAGAAGCATCAAGAGACTCTAAAAAACATACTAAACGGCCTCAAGGAAGAAAAGCCTGATCCGGTGTCGGTTTTTCAAAAAGGATTGGCAGCGTTGTCCAATATTGATAAGGAGCGATTCGTTATAGAGAATTTACTGGAACGAGTGAAACAAGGCTATTCACTCAGGGATACTATAGAAAGATATCATAGGCTTGGCATAACCGATATTGATGTTAGCCAAATACCATTTGATAGCCCAACACCTCTAGCGGGAGTTGACCTGCCGGAATCAAGCATAGAATTTGGAAAGTTGCTCCAAGGGATTGTGCAAAACCTAAAGAAGGTAGCGACTAAGATCATCCAGTTACTCATTAATGCCATGAAGGTTATCCCCAAGTTCATTGGGATTAAGCCATCCATTGGTTTCTCTGGTGCATTCCCAACTTTAAGTCTTCAATTTGATCTCCAAACCGAATCGCTCACGATATACGAACTATTTCAGGATTTAACAAAAGGATTGCAAAAACAGAGTTTGATAATTCTGAATTGTATTTTGCGAACAGGAGTATTTATATGAGAGAACAAGATCGCAAGCTATGGCCGTTTAAGTCATCAACGGCGTTTGTCGCATCAATTTTAATATTGATAATCTCTTTTATCGTTCTTGCATTTGCAAAAACAAAATACTCCTGGCCCGGCAAAGACTCAGAAGGCACAGTTTTGCTAGGGATATTTATTCTCAGTCTGTTGCCCATTGTGTTACGGCTTGTTGACGTGGTTGCCGACCGAGGCGCTGTAGTTCAGTACAAAGACTTGAAGATTGATTTCTCTCAGGTGCAGAGAACGGCGGCATCAGGCATTACCATCCCTGCGAATATTGGCGTCCCGGGTCAGGCTGTGGCAGACAGTGGTACAAATCAGATTCTCGATGCCCTGAAACAATCTACTTCAAGCGATATCGTGGTTATTGATCTCGAAGAAGGACAAGCCTGGTGGGAAACCCGACTGCTGGTGCTTGTATCGGGAGCGGTTAGACATCGCCAACCGAATCTCTTTGTATTTGTTGGGAAAGATGGCGGAGTGGAAAATTGTTTTCAAGGCTGGGGATATGCAAGCGACCTTCTCCCCAATCTTCTTAAGGCACATCCTAAACATCAAATGATGTACCACGCTGTTTTGGCTGTTGTCCGCCAATGGGAATTGGTTGCACCGCAGGGTCCAAATATTCAACCGCCAGAACCTATCTGGATGCGACCACCAGGTCAGGTACCCGGATTGGTGGGAAGTCATCCTTGGATGGCTTTTGACTTCAACACAGGCTTACCCAGCAAATTCTTCGCGGAGCAACTGCTGGCTTCTGAACTTGGGACCCAAATCGAACAAGTCGAGAGCCCGAAAACAATTAGTATCGTGCGGCTTGAAGAATTATTTAGGCCCGTTTTGCATAAGGCGATGATAGATGAGACGTGGGCATCTGAGCGTCAACTCAGTGAGTTCTTCAAAAATGATTTGGAATATATGGCGGTTACTCGCAACGGTCAATTTAGCTCATTAATCCCAAGAAGCGCCGTGTTGAATATGATGGTTGGTAAATTGGTGCAAAACAAGTAAGTGAGGAAAGGAAACACCCATGAACATTGATTCTTTGCTCGAAACAGGTATTGGGTTAATCTTCGTCTATTTTGTCCTAAGCATGGCATGTGTGCAAATACAAGAATGGATTGCGTCCAAGTTAAAAATCCGTTCGCAAAACATGGAGAACGCGATCCGTGCCATATTGGAGAGTGGAGAGATTTCCCTGGCATTACCTACCCCATGGACAGCGCTTGTAACAAAACCGTTGAAAAACCTTGGTCAACTGTTCGGTAAGTTGTTGGCACGTTTCAAGAAACAGGGGAATGTTGCGCCGAAAGCGCAGACAGACTCATTTACTAAAAATCTGTACGGCCATCCCCTCATTCAATCCTTGCAAGAATCTGGCGGAAAACCGTCATACATTCCATCGAGCAACTTTGCCCTCGCCATATTCGACATTGTGATGAAAGCGGGAACAGAGGCTTCTCAAATCAGGTACGCACTGGAAATATTGAATAATAAGAAGGAACATTTGCCTGAACTGGCTGGGGAGGAAGTCAAAAAGAAACTCGACGATTTGATTGCGCAGGCAGAGGATGCGCAGAATGCGGATGAGCAACACCGTAATGCAAAACTCATTCAGTTGCATCAAGTTCTGGAAGATTTCTCCGATACTTATGGCCAAGTTAAGCCCGTTCTGGAAGCCTTGCTCAATGCAAATATCCCGGCCGATGGGAAAACAGCGCTTGAACAAATGGCGCGAGGCTCGGCCATCATGGCTGTAAAGCACCCTGCAATCTCCCAAATGATCAACAGCATTATCGTGCCAATCGAAGCAAATCTGGAGAAGGGTGAAACCATGCTCGCGCTTGCCCGTACCAACGCCGAAACTCTGTTCAATAACACGATGGAGCGCGCTACAGGCTGGTATAAGCGTAACACGCAGTGGTGGTTATTAATCATCGCCTCATTTCTCGTCGTGTTGGTCAATATAGACTCAATTACTATCGCTACCGCATTATGGCGCGATCCAACGTTACGGC
>Ga0247727_10004172_pt1 | contig 30931 bp, 26 predicted proteins | sample WisWelCaveWW1625_FD_202498 | JGI IMG/M metagenome (GOLD analysis project Ga0247727, IMG submission 202498) | Biofilm microbial communities from Wishing Well Cave, Virginia, United States - WW16-25 | ecosystem: Environmental > Aquatic > Deep subsurface > Groundwater > Cave microbial mat | place... | reverse complement strand
GCGTTCGACAGTCGCGACAACAGCAGTGTCTATGCGGCCAGCAGTAATGATTGGTTTGGTCCAGCGGTCTACCTGAGCCGTGACCAGGGCCGAACGTGGCGACAGGCGAAGAGCAGTCCAAAGTTCACGGCCAAGTCGGGCGCTACGGTGAAGAAACTGTGGCATGTCGCGGTCGGCCCGTCGGCACGGCCTGGGGAAGTGTGGGCAGGGGCAGAGCCGGCGGCGCTATTCAGGAGCACGGACTCGGGGGACACGTGGCGACCAGTCAACAGCTTGAACAACCATGCGACAGTGAGCCAGTGGCAGCCTGGGGGCGGCGGCTTATGCCTGCACACCATCGTCCAGGACGCCGGGGACTCCAATCGGATGTACGTAGGCGTCTCGGCCGGAGGCGCATACAGGACCGACAATGCGGGACGCACGTGGCGACCGATCAACCACGGCGTCCACTGCGACTTTACCCCAGGCCCGCCGCCAGAAGTCGGCGCCTGAGTGCATAAACTGGTGCCCGCGGGCGCGGGGAAACCGAACCGGCTCTACCAGCAGAACCACTGCGGTGTGTATCGCAGCGATGACCTGGGGGCTACATGGTCATCCATTGACCGGGATACCGGGCTGCCGAGCGGCACACCCTCGTACGTTCAGAGCGATCGGCCGCGCGCATTCGGGTTTCCGCTGGCGGTTGACGCCAGTGATCCCGACACGCTGTACGTCGTCCCAGTGCCGGAAGACACACGCACGACGGCAGGCGCGTTTGCCGTGTGGCGTTCCAGGGATGGCGGCAACTCGTGGCGGAGGTTGCATCGGGGGCTGCCGCAACGCAATGCCTACCTCGGGGTGCTGCGTGAGGGTCTCTGCGTGGACACACTGGGTGGCGTGTACTGCGCGGCGAGCACGGGGCAAGTGTTCTTCAGTCGCAACGGCGGCGACAGTTGGACCACGATTGCCGACGGCTTGCCGCACGCATTCTCGGTGGAATGCGCGGTGGTCGAATAACTTAGCCAAGGGATGACGGCATTCTCGCGCAAAGACGCAAAGACGCAAAGGCGGAAACACAGAATGATCTCTTCAGTGTTTGCGGCTTGGGAGAATTGTTCTTCCGCCTTTGCGTCTTTGCGCGAGAATGCCAAGAATGCCGAGAATGCCGTTCGCACACGCCCAATTGAAGATCACGACTCATCTACCGGCTCGATCCGCAACACGCCGTACAGGAACAGATAGGCGAGCGCGAGTCCGATCACGAAGCCGACCGCGGTGTTCTTGAGCGCAAGGATGACGCTGGCGGTGAGCAACATTACGAACGCGTCGGTCCTTACCTTCACGTCGCTGGTGACCAGGGCGAGTTCCATCCCGCTGAACACCAGCAGGGTGCCCAGCACGCTGCGCGGGTAGACGCTCATCAACGCGAAGGCCGCCGCCCCACAGGTTAGGCCCAGTAACATCTTAACCAGGCCGAGCGCCACGACGCTCCCGCCGGTGCGCGCGCCGAAGCGGTGCTGGCCCGCCAGCCCGCCGGCGCCGTGGCACATCGGCATGGCGCCGAACCAGCAGCCTACCAGGTTCATCAGGCCGACGGAAGTCGCCACCCGCTTGGGGGTGACGCCGCGGTCGGGAAACAGGTCCCACGACAGCGCGCACACGGCAATGACCGAGTTGAGCGTGGTCAGTGGTATCTGCGGAATCGCCGCGCGCACGGCGGCGGTCTCGAAGTCGAGCAGGGAGGGCACGGTGAAAGGTGGCAGGCTCAGCCCCAGATGGACATTACGCCAGACCTCAGGGGCGATTACAGCGACCAGAGCCAGCCCCAGCGCAAACACAACCAGCGCACCAGGCACGCGGCGGTGGAAGAACAGCAGCAGGATCAGCAGCGCGCAGCCGAGGCCAATGTAAATGCTGTCGGCCCACTGCGCTGTGCCGGTCTTCGCCACCATGTCGATGCCGTTGATGAGCAGTTGCAGGCCCAGACCAAGTTGCAACCCGCGCACCACGGAGAATGGCACCACCCGGTTCACCCACTCGATCAGCCCGGTCACGCCCAGCCCGAAGATCACCGCGCTGGTGACCAGCCCGGCCGCGAGTATCTCGTTGACTGTCAGGTGCTCGGCGATGGCGATGGTGCCAATCGCCTTCATCGGCTGCACAGCCATCGGGATTCCGAAGGTAAGGCCGGTGACAACGTTGAATAGGCCAGAGAAGAGCAGCGCACTGGCAGGGTTAAGCCCGCACTCGCGCACCATACCGACGAGAAACGGAATGTAAGTGCCCATGTCGCCGAGCGCACCGGCGAGTTCGTGACGGTCGAAGCGGAGGCGTGAGGACATGTTCTACTGCGGTCCCGTCAGACCCCAGCGTCGGCGGACGGCAGACTCGAGGGGATTGAACAGCACGGCGTTAGCGGCGATGCCGACGGCGAGGATGACGAGAATTGTCGCCAGGATCTGCGCCGAATCGCCGGACTTGCGCCCCTGGTCGAGTACACGTCCGAGGCCCGCGCCGGAGTAAATGAGCTCGCCCGCCATCAGCGCACGCCAGGCGAAGGACCAACCGACGCGTAGCCCGCCGATCAGCGCGGGCAGGGCCGCCGGCAGGATCACCTCGAAGTATAATGCCCGCGGTGCGGCTCCCAGCGTCTGGCCGGCTTGAATCAGCAGGGGAGGCACGGAGCGGAGCGCGTCGCGGGTGGCGGTGGCGATGGAGAACAGCGCGCCCAATACGACAATTACCAGCACCGCGCCCTCGCTGGCGCCGAACCAGAGCAGGGTCAACGGCAACCAGCAGATGCTCGGCAGGGTTTGCAGGCTCAAGGCCAGCGCGCCGAAGCTCTGCTCCAGCCACAGCCACTTCGCCAGCGCCAGGCCCAGCATCAAACCCAGCACAGCAGCCGCGCCGTAGCCGACGAACATCCGCAGCAGGCTTGCGCCGACTGCCCGGGGCACGGTGCCGTCGGCGATCCCTCGGGAAAGCGCAGCGCCGACCTGGCCCGGTGACGGTAAGCTCCCCCCTCGCCCGTGGGCCAGTAGTGCCCAGGCCACGAGGACGAGGCCAATTAGCGCCAATCGCGTGGCGGCGGCCCGATTCGCGTTCAAATGCCCGCTCCCCGAAACTTCGCCATGCTGGCCAGGGCGCGCTTGCGCTCGAGGTGCCAGTCCTCATCAAACTGGTCGCGTTCGACGCGCTCGATCTCATCGCGCAAATGCTCGAACAGTTGCTCCGCGATGCGTGCGACCGCCGGGCTGCGCGGATCGCGCGGACGCGGTAAGTCCACGCAGAGCTCCTCCTTGATGGTGCCGGGTCGGGCGGTCATCAAGATAACCTTCGTGCCCAGCGTGGCCGCCTCGCTCAGGTTGTGCGTCACAAACAAGATGGTCTTGCCGGTGGCCTGCCAGACCTCTTGCACTTCGGCATGCATTATCTCGCGGGTCTGCGCGTCGAGCGCGGCGAACGGTTCGTCCATCAGCAGCACGGCCGGATTCACGGCCAGCGCGCGCGCCAGGGCGACGCGTTGCCGCATTCCGCCGGACAGTTCGTGCGGCTGCGCCTGGGCGAAGCGCGACAGGTGAACCATCTTCAGGAACATCGTGGCGATTTCCGCGCGCTCGGCGGGTGGCATCCCTTGCATCTTCAGGCCGAACTCGACGTTGCGTTGCACGTTCAGCCAGGGGAACAGAGCCGCGTCCTGGAACATCATCGCTCTCGTGCGAGGTCCAGCGCGCACAGCGCTCACCGGCTGGCCGTCGAGCAACACCTGGCCCGCGTCGGGCGGTTCCAATCCCGCCATGATACGGCTCACGGTGGACTTGCCGCAGCCCGACGGACCCACCAGGCAAACGAATTCACCGGTCTGGCAGGTGAACGTTACCTCGTGCAGCGACTGCACGGGGCCCGTGAGCGAGGGGTACGATTTCGAAACGTTGTGGACCGCGATCATGCGAGCCAACAGCTTGACCCGCAAGCCGTTACACTGTCCGCCATGCAAGTCGCCGTCTACCTTGCCGACACTTACCCACTCGCGCTCACGCTGCGCGAGCCGTACTACTCCGCTGAACAGCCCGCCGCGGTCGTCTGCGGCTGCCTGCGATTGGGACACGCGCTTGCCGCCGACGTGCAAATCGCACTGGAGGAAGAAACCGTGTCGCAGCCGCACGGCGAGTTCTTCGTGCGCGATGGGCGACTGGTCTACCGTGACCTCAACTCGCACTACGGAACCATTTTCCTCGACGGTTACCGGCAGCTCTTCGGTACGAGAGAGCTTGGAGGCTATCGCGAACTGGCCGCGTTGGCTGAGCTATCCCGCGCCACCGAATACGAATTCGACCCGGCGGACTTTGGCAAGGCCTTGACTTTCCAGCTTGGGCAGGTGGGGGTTGTTCTTATGATTTCGCCGGGAGCGAGAGGGCCTGATGCCGTCTGAACTGCAACCGCTGGGCGAGTTGAAGATGCACTTGATTCGCACTGCGGCGACTCCCGCCCAGATTGCAGAAATGCTGGAGACGTGTGGCCATTATATCAAGCTGGCGGTAGATATCGAGCGGGTAATCGTCGTAGGCGGCGGTGCAATGCATGCCGATTGCGAAGCAGCTCTGCTCAATGATGGCAGCCGCCCCGCAGATGTGTGGGGAGCGGATTGGTTTCCCGAAATCCAGCATATCGAATTTGAGTCCTTCATCAATATCAAGCCGGCGAATGTCAATCCGGCGCGCTTCATCATGAATGAAACGATCCGCCTCCGCGTCGAACAGGTTATTCGAGCACTTCTGGAGACCAGTGATGAATGATCTCGGCGCGCTGCGCACGCGGTTTCTTCAGGATACTGCTGCCGTTCGTCTGGGCAATCTCTCGTCGGAGTTGGCTCGCGTCGCGAATCTCGTCCGCAGAGCTTACCTGAAGCCGGTGCCCGAGGTGATGCGTACCGCAGCTTGGTTCATTGAGTGGTCGTTACCCGAGGTCAGCGCTGAGTTGCAATCGAGTTTGGTGGAGTTGCAAGTCGCCCTCTCCCGCTGGTGGCAACGCTGGGAAACGGTGAGTCTTGACCAGGCCACACTGGCTGAGGTCGAGCGCATGTGCCGGGAGCGAGCGAACTGGCTCCTGGCCGCCTCCGGTTTGATAGACGCCGTGGCATGACCGCCTACGACGTCACCATCGACTTCCACTTCGAGCTGCCGCCGACGTTTGCCGGGAAGCTCGACGCGTTCACGGCGCAGATCACGCGCTGGCAGGAGCGCAAGCAGCGGGTCGTCATCACCACCAGCCATGCGCAGCGCTTGCGCGAGATTCTGGCCGATGCCGGCCTGGCCGATGCGAACCACGTGAGCTTGAGCGACCGGCGGCTGCTCGGTGGGTTCCTGCTGCCCGACCAGAAGCTGGTGGTGTTGAGTGATGGCGACATTTTCGGATGGCTGGGTCTGCATCGCCGTCGCCGCCGGCACGGCGAGGACAGCATGGCGATCCGCTCAACTGCGGATCTGAAGGACGGCGACTTCGTGGTCCATCTCAACCACGGCATCGGTCGCTACCTGGGCATCGTACGCCAGCAAGTGGGCGGCGCGGAGAACGACTATCTGCTGCTACAGTACACGGGCAGCGACCGACTCTACGTGCCAGTGCAGCAGCTCGACCGCGTGCAGAAGTACCTCGGCGGCGAGGGCGCCGCGCCCTCGCTCAACTCGCTCGGCGGCACCAACTGGGAGCAGACGAAGAAGCGCGTGAAGGACGACACCTGGCGCGCCGCGAAGGAGTTGGCCGGGTTGTACGCCGCGCGCGAAGCGGCCACGCGCCTGCCCTACGGCGACGACTCGCCGTGGCAACGCGAGATGGAAGCCGCGTTCGACTACGAAGAAACTCCCGACCAGTTGCAGGCGATTCTCGACGTGAAGGAAGACCTCCAGCGCGAGAAGCCGATGGATCGGCTCATCTGCGGCGATGTCGGCTTCGGCAAGACCGAGGTCGCCATCCGCGCGGCTTTCAAGGCGGTGCAGGAGGGCAAGCAAGTAGCTGTGCTTTGCCCAACGACGGTGCTGGCGCAGCAGCATTGGAACGTCTTCCGCGAACGCCTGGCCGCGTACCCGATCAGCATCGAAATGCTCAGTCGTTTCCGCACCAAGCCCGAGCAGGAGTCCGTGCTCGAGAGCCTGCGGCTCGGCGCGGTGGACCTGGTCATTGGCACGCATCGGATCGTCCAGCAGGATGTGGAGTTTCGCGACCTCGGGCTAGTTATTGTGGATGAGGAGCAGCGTTTCGGCGTCAACCAGAAGGAGTGGCTAAAGAAGCTTCGTACCGAGGTCGACGTGCTGACGCTAACGGCCACGCCGATTCCGCGCACGCTGCACATGGCGCTCGGCGGCCTGCGCGAATTGAGTCTGATCAACGATCCACCCGCCGGCCGCATGCCGATCAAGACCTTTGTGTTGCGGCACAACGACGACGTCGCCCGCCAGGCCATTCTCCGCGAGCTCGAGCGCGACGGCCAGGTGTACTACCTGTACAACCGCGTCAAGGGCATCGATCACGTGGCCGAGCGGCTGCGCAAGCTGGCGCCCACCGCGCGCATCGGGGTCGGTCATGGGCAGCTGGACGAAGAGCAGCTCGAAGAAGTGATGTACGACTTTTGCAATCACAGATACGACGTGCTGCTCTGCACCACCATCATTGAAAACGGCCTCGATATCCCCAACGCCAACACGCTCATCGTCGAGCGCGCGGAGCTGCTCGGGCTGGCGCAGCTGTACCAGTTGCGCGGGCGCGTGGGCCGCAGCGATCGCCAGGCCTACGCTTACTTCCTGTACGGCGTGCGCGGAAAGCTCACCAAGCAGGCCGACCGGCGCTTTGATGCACTGCGCGAGTTCAGCGACCTCGGCAGCGGGTTTCGCATCGCCATGCGCGACCTGGAGATTCGCGGCGCCGGCAACCTGTTGGGGATGAAGCAGTCCGGCGCGATGCAACTGGTCGGCTTCGATCTCTACTGCGATATGCTCGCCGATTCCGTCGCGGCGCTGCGTGGCGCGCCCCGCAAGCGACCCGTGACACTGCCCGAAGTGGACCTGCCGCTGCCCGCTTTCCTGCCCGACGATTACATCGAGAATCTGAACCTGCGGGTCGAGACCTATCGCAAGTTGGCTAACGTGGAGAATGACAACGACGTGGCGCGATTGGAGCAGGAACTGCGCGACCGCTTCGGCCGCCCGCCGTTACCGGTGTTGAATCTGCTGGCGGTGCTGCGGCTGCGGGTCGCGTGCCACGCCATCGGCTCGACCGGGGTCATCAAATCGGAAGGCAACACGCTCCTCCGCTTCGCGCCCGGGCGCATGCCCACGCAGGACGAAGCGGTGCGCATTTACGAACGGCTCAGCGACCAGTTCCGCCGCGAAGAACTGACGGCGGTGACCTTCAAGCTCGAAGGCGTCGCGGTGCGCACCGCGGTCTTTCCCGGCGGGCGCTTGCTGAAATTAGTCGAACAGACGGTGGAGGCGCTGCGCGAGGCCCGGCCGGAAGCGATGGCAAACGACTAGTGGGGTCGTAATCGTAATCTTGATCGTAATCGTACTCGTCCGTTCGTCGCAAACGTCAAGGGACGATTACGATTACGATCAAGATTACGATTATGAGCCATCACACCTGCGAAGTGACGGCCGGTGCGACTGTGGTGGCTCGGCAGTCGTCAATCAAGCCCGCCGATTCATCGGCGGGCTTGATTGACGCACTAACCCCGCATTGGGGTCATAGCCCGCGAGGGCTTGTCGTGTACGTGGCTCTGTTCAACTCAAAGCCTCGCGGCCTACGGCGATCCTATTTGCGGTTCCTATTTCGCCGTGAACGCCACCGTGCGCCAGATGGTTTTGCCGCTGGCGTCGGTGATGATGATCGCGCCCTGCCCGCCGGACGCGCTGACTTTGGCGTTGCCCGGGCCGGTCAGCGACAGCGCGCCGCTGCCGCCTTCGGCGGCGAGCTTGGCCAGCACCTTGCCGGTGGCATCGACCAGTTGGAACTGTTCTGCGGCCAGCAGCTTGGGCGGCTTGGCGGCTTCGGCGGGTTTCTCGTCCTGCGCGAACGCCGGCGCGGGCGCCAACACACGTTGCGACAGCGCGCCTCCCAGCAAACCGAACAGCGCGGCAACGGTGGCGAAGCAGATGCGATCTTTGCGGGTCATGGTGAACTCCTTACGCTATTTGTTGGCTGCCCCAGCACTGGCAGGCCGAGCTTCTCGCGAATCTTGTTTTCCAGTTCGTTCGCCATCTCCGGGTTCTTTTCGATGAAGTCGCGCGCGCCCTCGCGGCCCTGGCCCAGCCGCTCCTGCCCGTAGCTGAACCACGTTCCGCTGCGGCTAAGCAGGTCCTGTTTCAGTCCGAAGTCGATCAGGCAGCCCGCGCGCGAGATGCCCTTACCGAACATGATGTCGAACTCGCATTCCCGGAACGGCGGCGCTAATTTGTTCTTCACGATCTTCACGATGGTGCGCGCCCCGATGTTGGCGTCGCCTTGCTTGACGTTTTCCTTACGCGCCACCCGCAGCCGCACCGAGGCGTAGAACTTCAGCGCGCGCCCGCCGGGCGTCGTCTCCGTCGGGCCGTAGCCCATGGTGCCGATTTTCTCACGTAACTGGTTGATGAAGATGCACGCGGTGTTGCTCTTGTTGACCGAGCCGCTCAGCTTGCGCAGCGCCTGACTCATCAGCCGCGCCTGCGCGCCGACCTGGAACTCGCCCATCTCGCCTTCGATTTCGGACTTGGGGACCAGCGCGGCGACCGAGTCAATGCAGATGGTGTCGATCGCCCCGCTACGGACCAGCGTGTCACAGATCTCCAGCGCCTGCTCGCCGGTGTCGGGCTGCGAGATGTACAGATTGTCGATGTCCACCCCCAGCGCTTTCGCATACCGAGGGTCCAGCGCATGCTCGGCGTCGATGAAGGCGGCGGTGCCGCCGGCCTGCTGCGCCGCTGCCATCACGTGCAGCGCCAGCGTGGTCTTGCCGGAGCCTTCGGGCCCGAAGATTTCCGTCACCCGTCCGCGCGGAATCCCGCCAATGCCCAGCGCCGCGTCCAGCGGCAAAGCCCCCGTAGAGAACGCTTCAATGAACTGATGCGGCGCCTCGCCCAACCGCATGAGCGAGCCCTTGCCGAACTGCTTTTCGATCTGGGCAATGGCAAGGCCGAGCGACTTGTCGCGTTCTGTGGACATCCGTTTTGTTCCTCCGGGCTGCGTGCCGTGGGTCAACTGCCGGCGGCGATTATAGGCGGTTTAGTCTGGCGCGGCAACTGGCAAAGAGGTCGAAAGGGTGAGCCGAGCCGCGACCGTGAGGGAGCGTGCGCGGATCAGCGTCACGCAGTCCGTGAGGTATCGCTTGAGCGCCGCGCCGTAGTTGACGTCCATGAACACGGAGGGGATGAGCCATGCGGCTGCTTACGACGATACGCGTAAAGTCACCCCTCACCAGATCAAGACCCGCCTCCGCCCACAGTTCGCGCGCGGCATCGCAAAAGCAGGAATCGAGCTCCACGCCGACGGCGCTCTCGATCTGCTCTGGTCCGAAGACTGCGAGCGCGGCCCAGTCTCGCGAGGTCGTCGATCCGGTGCTCCCACACCCAGTCGATCCCTCGGCGGCTTCATAACCAAGGTAGTCGCTGCGACAACTAACTTCTTTCAGACCTCGCAGGATAGCTTTCGCTGCGTCCCCTTTAGTTAGCGGCTCACCAAGTCCAAACACACGACCTCGCCCGCGTAGCTGCGGCAGTAGATGCGGCCGTTCGCGAGCACGGGGACCGTGTAGGTTTCGGGGTTGTCTTTGAAGAGCTTCGTTCGACGTAGCTCGCGATAGCCGGCGGCGTCAGCGGCGACAATCACAAGCTGACCAGCGTGTCGCCCAAGACTGACGAGCATTTTTATCACAGTCATCCCATCTGCACCAGCTTCATCGCCAGCGTCACCGGCTCACACAGCTTGCGCAACTGGTCGTCGAGCGGGTCGGCTTTGGCCCTTGCTTCGTCGAGCGGAAGGCCGGCGGGGGTTTGGGGTCTTTGGTGGCCGACGGCGGTGAGCCACGCCGCGCTGAGCAGGCGCTCGCGCTGGCGCACCAGCTTAAGCACCTCCTGCGCGCGGCGATTCGTGATCAGCTCGGGATAGTTGCGCAGGTCGAGGCCACCGACGAGCTGCGCGCTCAGCATCGAACCCAGCACGCGGTCGCCCTCCCACAGCGTGTAGCGTCCGTGCGGCAGGCCGGAGATGACGAGGCGGTGCTGGTTGTTGAAGCCGTTGCGCGGGTCGAGGTCGGGCGCGGACTGGTCCCAGGCGGAATCGCGCGGCAACGGCGGGCGCGTCGTCCACTTGAACTCATACGCCGACTGCACTTTGCGAAACTCGGTCACCACGCCGCCCTTGGCCGTGAGCGCGCGCGCGTCGAGGCCCGCCCAGTCCTGCTGCGTCGTCGCACCGAGCGAGACGAGCAGTTCGCGCGCGATAAGCCATTGCCCGGTCGCGTTGGGATGCACGCTGTCGGGCGCCAGCGTGTACTTCGGATTGCCGGTGCGTTGCAGGCTGGAGTGCGCCTTTAGCGAGGTGTGCAGGTCAATGACGGGCAGCGACTTTCCGTACTGCCGCACCAGCCAGCGAGCGTATTCCGCCAGCACATCGTCGTAGCCGACGAACGGCGTCTTGTAGCCGAAGTTGGCCGCGCCGAACGGCAGTAGTCTGTCGGCGATGGGGCCGGCGTCGAACGGCGGCGGCGTCATCAAAATAAGCTGCGCGGCGGCGGCACGCACGCGCTCGACCAGTCGCGCAATCCCCTCACGGTACTTGCTGAACCGTGACTCGTCGAGCGGATGGTAGATACCGTCGTTCATGCCGTAGCAGGCGAAGACGAGGTTGGGCTTCGCTTTCGCCAGCGCGCGGTCGAGGCGCTCGTGCAGGTTGGGCCGCGGAAACGGATGGTCGGACTCGGTGAGGCCAGTGACGGTTTCGCTGCTCAAGCCGAGGTTGATCAGCTCGACGTTCCAGCTCGGGTGCCGTAGTCGCAGGTAAAGGTCGAGGTACTGCACGTAGCCGCCCGCGTTGGTGATGCTGTCGCCGAGGAACATCACCCGCTGCCCGTCGCGAATCGGAAAGCCGCTCTTCGGCGGCGCGGCGACCGCGAACGGCAAGGCTGCCGCCCCGGCGAAATTGCTTAGCAAGGCTCGGCGGGAGCCTCGCCCTCCGAGTAAAAAGATTCGTTCGCTCATCGTCCACGCTCCATTCAGACTGACGAAGGATTTACCGCCATGCGCAATGGCTCCTCTTTGCGGAGTGCATTTCTTCGCGCTCAGTTCGTTAGTGTCTTACCAGTGAGATCGGGTTCAACTTGCGCAGGACATTTTTGGAGATGGGGAGATCAACAGATGGAGATGAGGAGATGGAGATTCTCATCTCCTCATCCCCATTCGTTATCTCCCTATCCCCTGAATCCGTTTTAGTACCTTGCGTTGGTTGCGGCTACGCCGCGTTGGGTCTTTTCACCGAGCATCGAAGTTTGCCGGCACTCCGGGACTCTAATTGGCGCAAAGGAGGTGATGTAGTAAATGAAAACCAACAAGAGAGCGGCAGTGTTCACGGGCCTGATTGCCCTGGTGGCTGTTGTCGCCATCACCGCGTTTGCACAAGAACGCGAGCGTCAGGGTGAGCGCGCGCGGCCAGAAGGTGGCTTCGGACGCGGCGGCGAAGGCGGCGGCTTCCCTGGCGGTCAGGGCTTCGGCCAACCCGGCGGACAGGGTGGCCGGCCGATGGGCGGCATGCCCGGAGGCGGCACGGCGATTGCGGCAACGCAACAGTACGTGTACGTCGTGCAGGGCAACCAGCTGTTCCAGTTCAAGGCCGAAGGCCTTACGCTGGCTAAGCGGGTTGAGCTGGAAGGCAATCGTCCGCAATTCGGCCCCGGCGGTCCTGGCGGCGAAGGCGCCGGCCGGCGTCCCGGTGGCGACGAAGCTGGTCGGCGTCCCGAAGGACAACGTCCTCCCGGCGGCGATCGCGATCGGGACAAGTAGTTCCCGGATCGTTCACCAGTTCGTGTTCGAGGAGAGCGGAGTCTGCAACAGACTCCGCTCTTTGTTTTACGGAGCAGGATTGAGTAAACTAACGGCATGCGCCTCTCCGATTTCGTAACCGTGCGCCGGGTGGCCACTGTCGTCGAGCATGGCGAGGTGGCCGACCTGCGCGCGCTGCTGCAAGACGAAGACGCGGCGCTCACCGACGCAACGCGCAGGCGCCTGGAGGCATTGACCGCCGAGTATGTCGTCGCCGACGCGCACAACCGCGTGGCGATCGAGACCCTGCTGCGCGCGCTCGGTGGATCGCGCGGCAGCGGCTTTTTCGTCAACGGAGTGTTCGGCTCGGGCAAGTCGCATCTGCTGGCGCTGCTCGGCCTTTTGGCGGAGTCGAATCCCGCGCGCGTTGCGTTCCTGGCCGCGCACGACGAATTCACCGGCGCTGTCGGTGCTCTGGCCGCGCGCAAGCCGCTGGTCGTCACGTTGTCGCTCGAAGAGTTCGCGCCGACCCACGCGCTGGAGGAAATCTTCTGGCGCGCGACGCGCGCCGAGGCCGTGCGTCAGCGCGTGGAACTAAAGCCGTTTGCCGCGGATGCTTCGCGCGTCGAACAGTTCGCCGCGTTCGAGCAAGCCCTGCACGCCGCCGGCCGCACCGGCGCGCTGTGGCTCCTCGACGAACTGTCGATGTTTCTCGGCGCGCGCGGCCACCACGGTCTGACCGCCGATGCCTCGTTCTTGCAGTTCATCGGCCAGCGGCTGGGGCGCGGGCCGTTCTGGCTGATCGCTGCGTTGCAAAAGAGCGTGGACGACATTGGCGCGCTCGACCCCTACGCGCTGGCGCAGATTCGTGACCGCTTCCACACGCGGCTGATGCTGACGCTCGCTCACGTGCCCACGGTCATCGCGCGCCGCATCGTGGGCCGCGTGCCCGACTCGGAATTGCCGGTGGACAAGATAATCGAACGGCTCCAGCTTCGTCTGCCGCGACTCGAATTCGGCCCCGACGATCTGCGCGCGACCTTCCCGTTTCATCCCGCGACGCTGGCGCTGCTCGAAGCGGTGGCTGGCCGCTTCTTCTCGCGCACGCGCAGCGCGCTGCGGTTTGCGCAGGACGTACTGACCAACGATCGGTTGACGGCGCCCCTCGAACGGTTGATCACGCCCGACGAACTGTTCGATTACTTCGCGCCCGACCTGACCGCGCATCCCGAGCTGCGCGCGCTCCACGAGCAAGTATTCGCCTACTACGAGCGCAGCGTCCGCGAACTGGCGCCGCACGATCCCGCCCTGGCGCTGCGGCTGGTGAAGCTGCTCATCGTCGGCAAGGTGGCTGGAGTTAACCCGACCGTGGCGCAAGCTGCGAACTGGTTGCTCGCCGACGGCGGCGTCATCGGCGACGATACGTACGTGTACGTACAAGTCCTGCTCGACAGCTTTCGCGCGCGCGGCGCCTTCGTTGCGGTCGAACGCCGCGAGGGGGAGTTCGCCGATCGCTACACCATCGACCTCGGCGCGCGCGTGAATGAGCTGCTGCGCCGGCGCCTGGCCAATGTTACGTTCGAATTCGAGGAGGGCGATCCGCGCATCGTCGCCGCCGCGTTTGGCTGCTGCACGGCCAGTGACTGGCCGCTGGCGGCGGCCAGCCTGGACCGCGAAGTGTGGTGGCTCAATTCCCCGCGTCAGGTGCTGGTCGAGCGGCGCGATTTGAGGACGCTGCGTTCCGATGAAGCGCGCCACCGCCTCGACCTGCTGGCGACTTCGAGCGACCACGACCTGGAACTGTGGCTCGCGCCGTTCGCTGCGCAGCGTGCGCAGCGCGAACAGTGGTTGCGCGCGATGTCGGCTAGCGCTGCGGCTAGCGCTGCGGCTAGCGCTGCGGCTAGCGCTGCGGCTAGCACTGCGGTTGGCGACGGTCCGGGGCTGGTGGCGCTGCTTCCGCGCGCACCAACGCACGGCGAGTGGACTCGGCTGCGCGAGTTCGGCGCCGCCGAGCGGCTGTTGCAAGACCCCGAGCTGCGGGACAACCGCCGCGGCCGCGCATTACTCGAGCGGCTCGCTACCGACCGTCCGCAGCGCGAAGCCGAAGTGCGCCGGATCGTGCAGCAGTTGTGTCTGGAAGGCGACGTGCTGGTCGGTGGGCAAGCCGCGCTGCGCGTGGGCGAACTCATCCCCGAAACCGCTACGCTCGACCAACTGCTGGGCGAAGTGGCCGAACGCGTCCTGCCCCAGCGGTTCTCTGAGTTTGCGTCGATCGCTCCCCGCATGCGACTGCCCAGCGTGTCGGCCTGCGACGGCGTGGCGCTGGAACTGCTGCGCGTGCGCGACGACGCTGCGTGGCCGCTTGCCTCCGAACGCGTGGCCCGCGCGCTGCTTGCGCCGCTGGGGCTGGTCGCCGAAAAGACTGGCGCGTTGCGAGTGACACCGTTGTGCGCCGCGCTGCGCAGCGCGGTGCTGACGCGCACACGCGCCGAGGAATCCGTGGCGCTGCGCGCGCTCGAAGTCGAACTGCGCAAATCGTCGTTCGGCCTGCCGCCAGAGCTGACCCGAGTCGCCGTGCTCGCGTTGCTGCGCGAGGGCGAACTCGTTGCGGAAGACGTGAACGGCGCGCCGGTCGCGCTCGATCGGCTGCGCGCGCCGCTGCGTGATTCGCTGGTTGCCATTCGCCGTGGTCGGCTGCTTCCGAAGAGAACCTGGGAGCTGGTCGTCGCCGCGCTCGGAGCGTTTTGCAAGTTCGCGCCCCGACAACACACGCTCGGGCAACAGCGTGCCGCCCACGAGTTGCTGCGACGCTGGCGCGACGACACCAGTGCCGAGGCCGAGCTGTCCCAGGCGCGCCTCGCCCAACTGCGTCCGCTGTCGCCTGCGGCGGTGGAGCGCGCCCAGGAGTTCCTGCGCAATTGGGCCGAGGCGCTCAACGCGGTGGAGGCTACGTCCAATCCCGCCGACGCCCTGGAACGCACGGCGCTCGCATGGCAACGCTTGTTCGGCGGTTCCCTGGTCAAGCCGTTGCAAGTGTTCGTCCACGAGGCCGCCGAACTGCACGCTGCGCTCGAGGTGTGCCAGCGGCTCGCGCTCGATTTGTACGCGTATCTCACCACGCCCGATTTCATCGCCGACGATTCGCTGGCCGCGCTGCGCACGGAGGCGCTGGCATTGCTGCGCGGCGAGGGCGAACTCGGCGCGCAACTGAAGGCCTTCGTCCGCGCGGCCGAGGAGTGCAGGCAGCGGTACCTTGCGGCCTACGTGCAGTGGCATGAACAAGCGCACGCGCCGGACGATTCGTTATCGCGAGCCGCTGAACTTCCGGCGCTGCGCCTAACTGCGCAAATCGTCAAGCTCACATTCCGCCCATTTCCCCGCGCCGCGAAAGCGGTGCAGCGACTGGCGACGGCGCAATTCAGCCTTTGCCGCCAGCCCGCGCTCGCGCAGCAACTGCAACTGCGGCCCACCTGTCCGCGCTGCCAATTGCGGTTCGGCGTTCAGCCCAAACGGATAACTCTCGCCGAACTGCTAACCGACGCCAACGCCGCCGTGGAAGAATTCGTCGATTGGCTGAAGCAAGACGAAGTTGGACAGGAATGTCCGACCCACGGGACAGACGAGTTGCTCGACTGGCTAACCGACGCCACCGTGGTCCGGTTGAATGATCGTTTCGCGCCAATTCGTAACGTGCGACGCTCGCTAGCGACGCTGCGCGATCAACTCCTCGGCCAGCGCCTGACGCGGGCGCAAGCGATGGAAGCGTTTGCTCGCTGGCTCGACGCCGGCCAACCGTTGCGCGAAACCGACGAAGTGACATTCGACCAGTGAGCCGCGCGCGGCGAAGGCGGCTTACAAGGTCTGCAAAGTTTTTCCGCTTCGCCCAACTCCTCGATGCCGGCCACGCGCAAGGTGAGTCCCGCCTTGGTCTGCGCGCGCAGCGCGGCCAGGGCGGCGGCCGGTTTTGCCTGGTTGCGCATCTGACCTGACCCCATTTTATGTACCAGTTGAGTTGAGAGTCACCGAGGTCGTGCCGTTGTTGTGTCCGTACCGTCTGAGTTGTCAGCTCGGCGGGCGGCGCGGAGTCCCCAGATAACGGAGCGGAGCCCGTCGCCGCGCAGAGTTGCGCAAAAGCCGTCGCTTGCCCTTCATTCCCGTTCTCCTTCGTTAGTTTTGGCCCGGAAAACTCTCGTCTTATCTGGTACAGTTTTTGGGGGTCAGGTCAGTTGGGTCCTTGAGTTCTTCAATCAGCCAATGCGCGACACTATTTCGCTGCCGCCAGATTTCATTCTCCGTCTCCCAGCATTGTAACGACTGTGCCTTGAATTTGAAGAACATGGCTTCGAGATCTGTTGGGTGCATTGTCCTCGACACCTCGACTTAGTATTTGCCGGCGTATTCCCACGGAAGGCCCTGGATGAACGTACAAAGTCTGTGAAAGGCATGGGCTGGGTTCGTGAGGAGAACGGCTTACTTGACCCGGCGGGCGCCGGCCCAGTGGCGAATGTAGTAGGCTTCGCTGAGGCTGGTGACGCGGACGCGGCGACCGCGAGTAGAGGCGTGGACGAACTTGCCGTTGCCGATGAAGATGCCGACGTGCGAGATACCGCGGCGGTAGGTGTTCTGGAAGAATACCAAATCGCCGGCCTTAAGGTCGTTCTTTTTGATGGGGGTTCCCGTCTTGAACAGCGCGGCTGCATTGTGAGGGGCGTTCTTACCGAAGTCCTTGAGCACGCGGCATACGAGGCCGGAGCAGTCCAGGCCGCGCGACGAAAGCCCGCCCCGGCGGTACGGCGTGCCGAGGTATTTGAGTCCATGCGTTGCGTATTTACCGTTGGCCGCCGGCGCGGTCAATGGCTTGGGGTCGTTAGCGAGAAGCTTAGCCAGCAGCAGTTGACTGGCAACGGCCACCTGCTCGGCGGCCTGCTCATCATTCTTCAACTCACCGGCGAGTTGCTGGACGTCCTTTGCCTCTTCGGTGGCGGTCAACTCGGCCTTTGCCGGTTCCAATGCTGGTTTCGTCTGCGCGATGACGGCGACCGCCGCGGATTCAAGTTTCTTTGCTACTGTGCGCGGCGATTCGAGCTCGGCGAGCTTCGCGGGAATCCACACGATTTCGCCTGCCGACAGTTGAATCTTCAGCCAGTTCGACTGGCGACCGATGACGCTCAACCGCTTGCCGCGCTTGACGAGGCGAACCCGGTGCGAATCCTGATCGGCTCGGGCGTACAGCGGCGCACGGCGCTGGACCACTGCGTAGGCTGCCGGTTTTTGCAACCGCTTAACGATGGTCGGCGCGCCGCGTTTGGTCGGCGCGGATTTGGTCGAAGCCGCTTTTGCCCCCGGGATGACGATCTTCTGACCGGGCTTGAGGTGCTTTTTCTCGTCCAGCCCGTTGGCGGCCAGCAGTTCGCCGGTCTTGAGGCTGAAGCGACGGGCGATGACCCAGGCCGATTCGCCATTGCGGACGGTGTAAGGGGCTCCCTTAACGGGCTTGGTTGGCTTCGCGACCGGTGCCTTTGGGTTGGCGGTCGGTGTTTTGGCGTCGGCGGGGAGCTGAATGACGGTGCCGGGCTTGACGGGCTTGCTCGGGTCCAGCCCGTTCAGATGCGCGATGGGCTTGACGCGGGTGTCGAATTTGCGGGCGACGGTCCAGAGGTTATCGCCCTCCTGAATCGTGTACTTCTTCCCAGCGTGAGCGGAGCCGAAGCTGGCTCCGAAAATGAGCAGCGATAACGACGCCACCCGTGGGTGAAGACAAATCATCCCATCACCTCGGTGTGATTCCCGTCGCGCCTCCACGCCGACGGGGCCTCCTAAGAACTCGCACAGTTTGCCGGTCGGGCGGAGCAGTGTCAACCCCAGGGGTAGGCCGAATAACACCCGGTCAGGCCAACAGCTCACGAATTACCTCTCCGCCGGTCTGACTGATTTGCTTCCAGCGGCCCTCGTGGAAGTACGTCAGCTTGCTGTCATTCAGGCCCAGTAGGTTCAGCACCGTCACGTGCAGGTCTTTGATCGGACGCACGCACTCGACGGCCTGCTCGCCGATTTCATCGGTCGCGCCGATGACGTGGCCGGACTTGACGCCGCCGCCGGCGAACCAGACGGTCATCGCCTTCGCGTTGTGATCGCGGCCTGCGGTGATGGCGCCGCCGCGAATCCCGTTGTCGGGCGAGCGGCCAAACTCGCCGGCCCAGATGACGAGGGTGCTGTCGAGCAAGCCGCGCTCCTTGAGGTCGGTGATAAGCGCGGCGATGGGGCGGTCGGTCGCGCGGATGCGCGCAGTGTGCGCGTTTCGGAGTGATGCGGATGCTTCTTCGCGTCGGAGGCATTTAGCTTCGCGAGCAGGTCGAGGTTCGCGCGTTGTTGTGATCGCGTGACGTGCGGCGGCGGATTGAGGTCGAGAATCGGCGCGCCCTCCGACCGCAGCGGCGTGCCCTGAAAGTGCGCGGGCAGGAATCCGTTCGACCAATTCTGCGCGCCGCCCTGCGGGTAGGCGACCTCGGGCAGCACCATGAACGCGGGCAGGTTCTGGTTGAGCGTGCCCAGCCCATACGTCACCCACGCGCCGACCGCGGGGTCGCCGCCGAAGCGATTGCCGGTGTTCATATGGAAGCACGCGGTCGGATGGTCGATCGATTCGGCGACCAGCCCCTTGTAAACGCAGAGTTCGTCGGCAACGCTCGCGAGCTGCTCGAAGTGCTCGCAGATGTCGAGGCCCGCCCGCCCGTGCTTACGGAACGCGAACGGGCTCTGCACGTAGTAGCGCTTGCCGCTGGCCATCGCCGAGGCGAAGCGGTCTTCACGCGTGAACTCCCTCAGGTGCAGGTCGCGCAGCTTCGGTTTGGGATCGAAGGTGTCGAGGTGACTGGGCCCGCCTTCCATGAAGAGGAAGATGCAGGATTTCGCCTTTGCTTCGTGATATGGCTTCCGTGGAGCGAGAGGGTTGGCCGGCTGGCTGGCGTCAGCGAGCAGGGCGTTGAACGCGACGGTGCCGAGCGTCGAGGCGAGGCCGTAGAGAAAATCGCGGCGCGCGGGATGACACCCGGGCAATGGTTTACTCTGCATGATTCTTCACCTCCGGATTCTGCCCGGCTACGGGCGGTGCAGCGAGCGTCTCGATCTCATCGATGACGAATGGCAAGTTCCTCCCGGAGCCGGAGTCGAAAGGCATGGCAAAGGAAGCCCTCCCCCTCGGCGGTACCGGTGAACGGGCTGCTGGAATACATAATCACGGTGGAACGCTCGACGGTTTCGCGGCTGAGCAACTCGGCCACGAAACGGCTGTAGGCCGAGAGTGAAGCAAGCGGATTCGCGGGCGCCATCAGTAGGCCGGTTGGAGCCGCATGGCTTGCGCCAGAGCACACCGGCCAAGCTTCTGACTATACGCTTCCTTTCGGCGTCGCCACATGGCAATCACCCGCGCCTTAGTATGCTTCACCGAACATACAGGAACTCATTCGAGTTGAACAACACCAAACAGAGGTCCGCCAGCGCTCGCGTTGGCGGGCCGACCTCCCAGGGCATCAGGTCGCGCTGGTAGTTCTTCATGCCGTCGAGTTCTTCATCCCACTCGAACTCTTGGCCGGTCATTTCTTCGACCATCTTGCGGCGCACGGCCGTCGGCAATGAGGTCGGCTGCGGTGGATGCTGCTGATGGTGGGTCGTCATCCTGGTGACATGCGCCTCGCAGGCCTTCCCCTCGTCCGCCGTCGGCGCGCGACTGACGACAAGCTGGAAGGCTCGCGCGATGCGTCCGCGCAGCGTCGTCGACTGGCGCTCCAGCAAGGCGGCGAGCGCGAGCGCGCGGCTCTGCGCGAACTCGCCGTTGAAGAGCGCAAAGGCTTGCGGCGTCACGGTCGTCGCGTCGCGCAACTCGCACGACAACTCAGTGCCCGGACGGTTGAAGACGTCGAGCAGCGGGTCGCTGAGCGTCCGCGCGCGGAAAGCGTAGAGCGTGCGCCGATTGCGTTGCGCTGGCGTTGCCGACGGCTGATACGCCGGCGCCACCGAGCCCATGATTTGGCGCGGCTGCAGCGCACTGGTTGTCGACGAACCAGGTCGCGAGCCAGTCGAGCAACTCGGGATGCGTCGGGCGCTTGCCCATTTTGCCGAAGTTGTTGGAGGTGGCGACGAGGCCTTTGCCGAAGTGCCACTGCCAGACGCGGTTGACGATGACACGCGCAGTGAGCGGATTCTGCGGCGACGCGATCCAGCGCGCGAGCGCGAGGCGCCTGCCATCGATGGTTTCCGGCATGGCTTCGGACGGGTCGGACCGGAATGACCGAGCTACAAGGTTCACGCTCAGCACGCCGGGACCCACGCGTTCGGCCGGCGATTCGAGCCCGCCGCCGAGCAGCACATTCACCGGCTCGATGGCGCCGTCGCGGCGCGCGGGCACGGCGTTGACAGCGCGGAGGGAGGTGTAGTTGTTCGACGCGCCGTTGTAGACGGTGAAGGCCAGCGGCTCGAATCGCTGCGCTTCCCGCTCGAAGTACGCGATGCGTTTCTCGTAGACCTTCTTCACGCTGCGCTCAAGCTCGCTGAGTCCGAAGAAGCCGCGCTTGGGACGGTCGCTCTCCGGCAAATCGACGAGACGCGCAACGCCGCGCCGTCTGAGTTCGGCCACAATCGCATCGTCGCCTTTCTGGTTGAGCGCGGCCTGCGTTGCACGGGCTTCTGCCAGGCGGCGCTCGGCTGCTGCGCGCGCGGCCAGGAAAGCCGCGGACTCGGCATTCTCCGACGGCATGAACGCGACACTGCGCTCGGCGAACTGCGTCGGCGCGAATACAGCCTGAATCCGATAGTAGTCCCGGGTCGGAATCGGGTCGAACTTGTGGTCGTGACAGCGGGCGCATCGCAGCGGCTGCGCGAGGAACACGGTGCCGACGTTATTCGTTACGTCATCGAGGAATGCCTGACGAGTCACCGCGGCGACGCTCATGCCGGTGTGCTCCCACGGACCCGTGCGCAGGAATCCGGTGGCGATAAGCCCTTCGGAATCGTTCGCGCGCAGCTCGTCGCCGGCCAGTTGCTCGACGACGATTTGGTCGAACGGCTTGTCGGAGTTCAGGCTGCGGGCAACGTAGTCACGATAGCGCCAGGCGTTGGGCCGTTCGAAGTCGTTGGAGAATCCGCTGGTGTCGGCATAGCGCACGACATCGAGCCAGTGCTGCGCGTAGCGTTCGCCATAGCGCGGGCTGGCGAGCAAACGGTCGACCGCGCGCTCGAATGCGCGCGGCGAGCGGTCGCCGATGAAGGCGACGATTCCTTCCGGCGTTGGCGGCAGGCCGGTGAGATCGAGCGTCGCACGGCGCAGAAGCGTGACGCGGTCGGCGGGCGTCGCCGACAGCGTAATGCCCCGTGCTCGTTGCGCCTGCTGGATGAAAGCGTCGATCGGATTTGAGACTTGAGATGGGAGCTTGGAGATTGGCGGAGTCCCCGGCCGACGGATGAGTTCATACATCCACAGGTCGGCGCGGTCATACCTGCGGTTGGTCCATGCGTCGCTGCGGCCGCCCGAGGTGGCGACCGTCAGTTGTTCGGAACCAGCCGCTGCGGCCAAGCGCGCAAGGTTGCCAATCAGCACGGCGCAGGTGATGACGCAAAGAGTCGGGCGAGGCATACCTCGATTGTAGTCGAATCGCCAGCGTTGTCAAATGCTGCGCGCTTCACGCCACGTCTCCAAGCTATTTCATTACCACCGACCGCAGCGCCCGGGTCTCCTCGCCCTCGTCGTCGCGTGCCACGAGATCGAGCAGATAGACGCCGCGCGGCAATGCCAGCGCGCCCTGCGCCTTGCCGTCCCAGACCAGCGAGTTCAGCCCGGCGCGCGCTGCGGTCGCGGGCAGGGTGCGAATGACTTTGCCGGCCGGGCTGAGCACTCGCACCGCCACCTGCGCCTCTTTGCTCAGGACGTAGCTGAGCTGCACACCGCTTCCCAGATTTTGCGCGTGCACGCTGCTGAAGCGGATGCCGCCTTCGGTCGCCGGCGTCAACTCGATGCGAAGTTGGCGCGACGTGGGGCCGCTGCTGTTCGCGCGGAACGTGTACGCCGTGGCGGTCCGCATCGCGAGCCGCTGACCGGTGGCGGGATCGACCAGCGTCAATCGCTGGGTTCGTGGCAACTGGCTCAAGTTCGGCCAACTCAGGCTGACTTCGATATTCGGTTGGACGGCGGTCACCAGCACGTTCCAGACGTCGCGGTCGCCGACCCCGCGGACATCGGCCTTGAGAATCCGGTTCGCGCGACCTTCGGTCGGCAGCAAGCTGACGGTGACGCCGGTGGCGTTGATCGCCGGCGGCGCGTCGAGTTGCAACCCGCGGCTGAACAGCGGAGAGTCGGTCTTGCCGATGAGCGTGCCTTCGTCGCTGGCCGAGCCGGCGCGCGCTTTCAATTCCACCGACCAACTGCCGCTGCTGGTGGCCAGGTTCGACGCCCGCACACTCGGCCGAAGCACTCGCTGCGCGCCGCCCGAAGTTCCGCTGGTCAAATTCAAGGTCACGCCGGACCGGCCGGACTTGATGAAAAAGCCGTCGCCGGCCAGCACGCTCGAGTGCGCACTGGGGATGATGGTCGTATCGAACACCAATTCGTACTTGCCCGCGCCGCTGTTGGCCGCTGGGTTCCAATACCAGCCGTACGGTTCAATGGCCCGCGTGGTCGAGCCGAGCACCGAGCGCAGCGTTCCGGTGGGTGTGCCGTTGACCGAGAACGCAAGGTTGTCCAGATTCCAGGCGAGCGCAGTCGCGAACGGGTTGCCAATCAGCGTCCAGTCATTGTTGTTGAGGGCGATATCGGCGGGCAAGCAGGGGTCGGCAATAGTGCCTGAGCTGATGAACGGCCCGGCGCCGGTGGTTCGCAGGAAGAAGCCGCGGCCTCGCGCAAACCGCAACGGTTCATCCGGAGCGCTGGCCGGGTTGGTAACAAACAGGTAGCCGTTTGTTGCCTGGTTGATCCCGGTAGCCGGAACCCCGGGCGCGTAAGTGGCAATGCTGAACGTGCTTCCGAACAGTCCGCGTGGGTCGGCGCTGGCCAGCGTGAGCGGGTTGGAAATCATGTTCCAGACGCTGGCGCCGGGCGTGATATTGAAGGTCACACTGGCGGCTTGCTGCTGCGACGCGTTGCCCAGGAAGGCGCAATAGGTGTAGCTGAAGTTGGATCCGGTCAAGCTGGCAACGCCGACGACGAAGAGGGCGCGGTCGAACTGGTCGAAATCGTTGACGGTGAAAGTTGGCGCAGTGCGACCGAGCGCGTCCAGGTTCAGGTCGCGAATGGTGTAGGAGAGCGGAGCGTCCTTGACCAGAATCAGCTTCGCGACCCAACTCGCAGAATCCTGACCGTCGAAGTTGAGTACCAGCGTGGGCTCGGTGGCCTTGAGGCCAACGTGGTTGAACTGGATGTAGTTGCTGGCCAGATGCGTTGGCGGCAGTGGCAAACTGGAGGGTGATCGCGCCGGATAAGCCGAATGGGTTTGACTACCGGCCGGGGAGAGCAGCGGAAACTCAACGCCGTGCTGGTAGTGCTGGCCATCGTCCCGGCTGCCGGTAATGTAATTGAAGGTGAGGAACTCGGCGAAAGCGGCGTTGCGGCTGGAGCCCAGCAATCGGGTTACGCTGTCCACCGCCGCCAGATTGTCGAGGTCGGGCGACTTGTCGGCGGCCAGCGCCTCCCAGATCTGGCGGACGACCTCGGCACCGAATTTCTTTTGCAAGTAGTAGTTGAAAATGCAGGAGGCGTTGCCGTGGTCGCCGTTGATCGAGAGGTCCGGTGCGTAATCGAGTTGGAGCGTCGCGTGGTTCTGAAACCAGCGCGGCAGCCGTTGGGTGTAGAAGTGCGGCAGGCTCGGAAAGACCTGGTTCTCCATCCACGACGAAGTGGCTTCGTAGAACCAGAAGTTAAAGCCGGACTGGTCGTCGGAGTCGTAGGCGTCCTGAATGGCGTGGTGCAACTCGTGCGCGGCCGTCACCTGCATGATTTGCAACGGCGTGCCGGAGAAACCGGTGCCGACGAAGTCGTTGTCGAAGACGAGGAACGCGACCGAAGTCTTCGCATTGACGCTCGACGGTCGCTCGGCCAGTTCTGCGCCCAGGGCTTGTAGCGAATTGATGATGTCCGCCAGATAGACATCGATCTTCCCGTCGCCGCCGTCGGTGAAGCCGGCCGGCGCAGGGAAATCGTTGTTGGGAATTCGATAGCCGAGCGTCCCGGTCTCGAATGCATACGAGGTGTCGAACGCGTTCGCCACGTTGACCACCCAGTCCGGGACGCCGGGAATGATGGTGCTGACGAGGCTCGGTGCGTCGCTGCCGGTGCGGACGAAGTGGATGCGGAAATTGCCGCCGGGACTGTCGAAGAACGAAAGCGTGCCCAGCGCCGCAGGCGTGTACGCGATGGGGCCGTTGTTGTCGACCGGCCGGCGACGAATGATCGGGTAGAGCGTGTCCTGCGCCTTGCGCGAGAGCCGAGGAAAGGCGGCGTTGGCTTCGTGAAAGAGGTCGGTGGCGCACATCCGGATCGCGGGCTTCACGGCGGACTGGAAACGTGCTTGAAGTTGTTGCGGCCGGCACGCGGCGAGCACGCGCTGGACCAGGTAGTCCTCCGCGCTCAGCTGTCCGGAACGACGGGCGTCGGCGATCAGGTCGAGTGAACACTTCGGCGCACCGGCGGCGACAAGGCGCGGGCGAGGTCCCAGGGCCACCAAAAGCATGATCAACGCAGCGGCGACACGCAGCCCTCCGCGCAGTGAATTCATCGGCACGTCGTTCCTCCAGCGGGCGACTTCAACGGCAACCAGCCTACCCGATTGGTTGGCGACCAAACCGCGCGGGGGAGTCCGCGGGGCGGAACTCCCTCAGAATCCAATGTGAGCAGTGGATTACCTTCGGGGACGCTGACCGGTCATTTCGGCTTTTCGCGGGTCGTAGGTGTTGTCGAACTCGGGAATCACGATATGCAGCCCGAGGGTCGGGGCGATGGCTCGGACGCGGGCGTGGGCCAGATGATCGGAGGCGTTGTGGGCGGAGGCGCCAATCCAGGTGTCGAATGCGTTGCGCCACTGCTTCTTCGCCTCCGCCTCGTTCCCTGCCTTGTTGAGCTGATCGGCCCATTTCTCGTAGATCCGCGCCATCAAGTGCGAGTAGATGGTGTCCACCACCGTCGCCGCCTGCAGCAGGATGGTCGCATGGTCGAAGTCCTTGCTCTCAAGCGCTTCAAGTCCATCCTTCAACGGCTGCAAATCACGGGAGCTGACGGCCTTGGATTCTTTGGCGATCGACTTCTTTATAATCTGCTCCGCGGCGGCGAAGTCTTTTCGATCACAGGCGATGAACGCATCGTGGATGGCTATTTCCGTAGCCTTCTTCCGATTATCGTCCTCGTGGAAGTTGTAGAACCGTTCGTACGAACGAATCAACGCCTTGCGCGCCGCCGCAAACTCGTTCTGCCGCAGCAGGTCGTCGGCTTCGACGTAGCGCGCCATGATCGTCATCGTCGCCCCGGACGCCACCGTGTCGCGCAGCCGCAGCGCAGTCACGACCGGAAACAGCCGCTGCGCTGCGACCAGGATATCGGGATGCTTGAGCAGCTTCGCTTGCTTGGCGTCCTTGGGGTTGGGCTTCGACTTGAGCAACTCCAGCGCCTGTTGAAACTCGTCGATGTCCATATCGGCCTTGAGCGACAGGTCAATCAGCTGCCGCAACTGCTGGCGCTCATCGTCGCTGATATCCAGCACGATGTTGTACGTGCGCAGCGCGCCCTGGATGTCGGGCATGCGCTCAATGCTGTGCGATTTCATCCGCAGCACCACGTCCGGGCTGGGGGCCTTGGTCCAATCGGTGTGGGCGTTGGTCAGCTTCAACGCTTTGGTGTAGGCAGTGGTATCGAGGTCGTAGAGTTTTGCGAGGGAGGCCGGCCCGACCTGCATCGCCAGCTGGCACGGCCTGGAGGGATCGTCGTCATTGTAGAACTCAGTTAGCAGCGTCTTTGCTTCCTGCTGGGCCTCGCCCTTTCCCTTCTCCGCGCCGAACTTGAGACCCTGATGGAGCGCCAGCGGCAACGCGCGGTCGTACCATTCGGCGGCCTTGTGCATGTCGCCGACCTTGTCCTGATTGGTCCAGCCGAGTTCGAAATACAACTCGTGTTTCTCCGGGTTCCAGGCTACCCCTTCTTCAAGGAAGTTGAGCCCATTCTGCATGCACTCGTCCTTCTCTTCCGGAGTGGGTGCCTGCACGCGCAGGTTGTAGGCCCAATGCCAGCCGGCGATCTTCCAGCCGTCGATGAAGCCCGGGTCGAGCCAGGTGACCAGCTTGAGCAACGGAATCATCCGGTCGGCCTTGCCTTTGTGCCACCACTCGTCGGACTTGAGCCACAGCACGTCGGCGGCCACACTGCGGAAGCCGCCCACGATGCCCAGCACGATGACGATGGAAACCGAATCCATCTTGTTGCCGCCACCGCGCAATGCTTGAATTTCGCTGAACCGCACCAGCCAATCAAAGGCAGGGCCGTAAGCCTCCCCACCTTTTTTCTTGGGAGCTCGAAACTGGTCGATACGCGGCTGGATCAACCCGTTGGTGAGCAACAGCCCGACCACGAGCGCCACCGAGACCAAACGTTGGATGATCATGGGAGATTCATTCCGTTCGCGCCGCTTGCCGGCGACGCTGTGATTCTAAAACTCGCGGTCATTGAAGAACAGTCGCGACAGCACCAGTACTGCGGCCGTGTAAACTAACCCGGCCGCGATGGCGTGCCACATGTAGTTGAAGAAAATCGGCTCATCAATAATGAGCTTCTCGCGCACATCGTAGTTGTCCAGCCGAGGCAGGATCAGATAGACGGCCTGGATCGCCTTCTGCCAGGCGGCTTCCGAGTGTTCCTCGAGGTGCTGGAACGACGAACTCATCTGCCCGGCGAAAAAGACAAAGAAGCCGCAGGCGATCGTGAAGATCACCGAAGTGGACAGCACCGATACCATGGTGCAGAACGCTGCGACCACCGTCACTTCAAAAAAGATCATAGTGATCGCCTGCATGTTCTTGAACGATTCCCCCATCACATCAACGCCCGAAACCCCGCGCCGCTTCAGCCCGTAGACCAGGCAGAAGAAGATCCCCAGTATGAACAGGTTCGTTCCCAGCGTCAGGCAGGTGCCGATGAACTTGCCGAAGATGTACTGGAAGCGGTCGACTGGCTTCGACAAAATCGTGAAGACGGTGCGGCGCTCGATCTCCTGCGGGATCATCATCGAGGTCATGACAATGGCGATGATAATCGCCACCAGCAGAATCGCGCCGAGGCCAAAGTCGCGGATGAACTTTTCTTCTTCACCCTTGCTCATCCATGAGAACGACTGCGCAGACCCGACCAGCAGCAGGCCGACCAGCAGAATCACGTTCAGCACGCGCTTGCGAATCGTCTCCTGCCAGGTGGCGCGCGCGATGATCCACGCCGTGGACGACGAGAACCACACCATCGCCAGCAACACGACGAACCCCGCCATCTCCATGCTGGCGAGGCTGGGCCGCGTGGGGACGCTGGGCGACTTCCAGCCGGCCGACATGTAGTAACCGGCCAGTCCCAACACCCCCGCGCTCAGCGCGGCTTGTACTCCACGCCAGCCCATGGACTCGCCGCCCATGGGTGCGGCTTTCATAGCGACACTCATTTTTGACTCCCCCTGACCGCGCGGATGAAGACCTGCTCCAGCGAGTTCGTATTGTCGGCCGCCAGCAGTTCGCTCACCGGGCCGAAGCGCACCCGCTCGCCCTCGTTGAGAATGGCGACGCGGTCGCAGATGGCCTGGACATCGGCCAGCAAGTGCGAACAGATGAACACCGTCTTCCCGCGGTTCTTGATTCCCTGGATCGTTTCCTTGATTTCAAACGCCGCCAGCGGGTCGAGTCCGGTGGTTGGTTCGTCCAGCAGCAGTAGATCGGGGTCATTGATGAGCGCCTGGGCGAGGCCCACGCGTTGCAACATGCCTTTTGAATACTCGCGCACCGGGCGATGCCGGTGCTTGGCCATGCCCACCAGCTCAAGCAGTTCTTCCGTGCGGGCTTTACGCTGCGCCCGACTGAAGCCGAAGAGGCGACCGTAAAAATCGAGCAGTTCCACCGCATTCAGGTGATCGTAAAAATAAGGACCGTCCGGCAGGAACCCAATGCGGTGCTTCACGGCCACGTCGCGCGGGTTGCGCCCGAAAATCGTCACCCGTCCGGAAGTGGGCAGCAGCAACCCCAGGAGCAGTTTGAGCGTGGTTGTTTTGCCCGATCCGTTCGGCCCCACCAGCCCAAACACTTCCCCCTGCTTGACATCGATGTTCAGGGAGTTGAGGGCCCGGTGGCTCCGGCGCGACATGAACGCCCGGTAGGTCTTCGACAAGCCACTGACCTCGACAATTGTTTCAGCCAAACAACATCACCTCGACTTGTGGATGTGCTCGTGGTCGATGACGACCGGCCACGGCGAATGAATTATAGCCACCCGCCCACAGCAAGTCAGCAGGTAGCCCGATATCTCAACAACCAGCGCACGATGGTTGTTCCAGCTGGAGTCACCGATGCAACTCTTTCTCGTCCACTGCACGAAGCCGAAGCGCAAGCGCGCGCCGCCGCGCTGCAAGCCGCCGGCCATCAAATCCGCGTCCACTGGAGTTGTCGGTCGGGCATCCTGCCCGACAGCCTGATCGACTTGCGCACCAATTTGCCCGAGGCGCTGGTCATCTCGCTCGACCGTTTGCCCTCGCACGGCCGCGCGATTGCCGAGTGGCTGTGGGAGGCGAAGCAGCGCCAGCACGTCGGCCGGCGGTTTGTTCATCGGGCGATTAGGCGGCAGTTTTCATCATGGCCGCATGGATGTACCGAAGCTGGAGCAGGATGAAGTTGAACTCCTTGATCTCAACCATTTGAACCACCTCGTGAAATTCGAGAGTAGCATAGCAGGCACGCGTGGGAATGGCAATTGCGGTGGAGATCGGGATTGAGGGTCGAGGATTGAGGATCGAAGATCGCAACACCCTGCGCCGTTGCCATCCTCGATCTTCGCCAGGCGATAGGGGGAGGGAGGCGACGATTGGGGGATGGGGCCAGCTCCCCCTCTCCTCAGTTCAGCTCCCAATCTTCGCGAGGTTTAACCGACAATCCTGAGCTGTTAACCCGGTTAAGACCCAAGGTCTACAAGCGCAGGCTGGAAGAGTGCAAGGGAAGCCGTAGAGTTTTCCGCTGCATCGCAGAAGCGCGCAGAGTCATCATGGAGTCACCGGGCGCAGGGCCAAAGCTGTTCGGTGAAAAGCAGAGGCATTTCGGTTAAAGCTAAAGGATTTCGGGTTAAAGTCCGACGTTGGACCCGTCGGGGGCGAGAATCGCACGTTAACGCTCGAAGAATTCGGGTGAATATGCCAGCAAACAAGGAACGGCGAACGGATTCACCACGGAGACACGGAGAGACACGGAGAACAACAAAATGGACCAGGAAAGACCTTCTCCGTGTCTCCGTGGTGAATTGTCGTCCGTTCCCGAAGGCCACTTTCTGCGGCCCCGACGAACTGGTTGGCGCGCTGGCCAGGCTGGCAGCGGATTGAGTGCACTCTATTAGAACGGCTCCTGCATGAAGAAGCCAGAGGTCTGAATGTTGATTGACAAGGTCTTCGCATGACCGTCCACGTACACCCCGATGGTGCCGCCGGTCTGGTTGCGCAGCACAACGTCATCATCGGTCTTGTCGTAATGACGACCGAAGGAGTTGCAGAACGCCAGCACTTTCTTCGCCGGGTTCTGTGAGCCGGAAATGTGGCGCCCGCAGGCGTTGGCCGTATACCAGTTGGCGCTCAGTCCCGGCGGTAAGGCCAGGCGCGAGCCACATGCCGCCGCGGCATTTCCGCCGCGGGCCAGCAGCGCCACGCTGGAGCATTGATTGTGCAGGCACATGAACCCGTAGTTGCCGTACGTCAGATTCGGGCTCGCAGCTCCCAGGGTCAGGCACCTGAACATCTGTGAATTCTTCGTGTACGTTTGTGCGCCGCACATCAGCGTGCGCACGGCGAATTGGCCCGAGGTGCGCCCGATGAGGCAAGGCTCGACATTCGACAACGAAGCGGTCGGGACGAAATGCTTGCTTTCGTCGCACGAGCCGAGAGTCGGCGTCGAGCATGAAGTTGTCGTCGTCGGATTGAAATTGCCGAGGAAACCATCACCATCTTCGACGAAGAACGGAATGTACTCGTCGTTATCTTGAATGTACTGCATCAAGGCGAGTCCAATATTGCGAGCGTTGCTCAGACACGTCGACTGTCGCGCCTTCTCCCTCGCCTTGGCAAACACCGGGAAAAGAATGGCGGCGAGAATGGCGATGATGGCGATCACTACCAGCAATTCGATGAGGGTGAAACCTCGCTGACGGGATGACATTGCTCTGCTCCTTTCGGGATGGGCGTCCCCGATGATAAACATGTTGTAACCGAGCGGAGTTCCTTTGTCAACCGTTCCGGGTCCACGGCGCGGGGAAAGGAACTCCCCTGGGCCGCGCAGTTGCCCACTGGTTTGACTTCGCCGCCGCGCGCCGCAATCATTTACGCTGTCATGCTCGCTGAACTCCGCATTGCCGACCTGGCCATCATCGATCGATTGGACCTCAAGTTCGCCCCGGGCTTCGTCGTCTTCACCGGCGAGACTGGCGCGGGCAAGTCGATCATCATCGACGCCGTCGCGTTGCTGCTCGGCGGTCGCGGCGACCCGACGCTGGTGCGCGCCGGGGCGAGTGCAGCGAGAGTGGAGGGCACGTTCCGACTGACCGCGGCGACGGCGATCACCGAATTGCTCGCCCGCGAAGAGTTGCTGGAGGACGCCCGCGACGAGCTGACGCTCTGCCGCGAACTAAAGCGCGAAGGGCGGAGCGTCGCGCGCGTGAACGGCCGTCTCGTCAGTCTGGGGCTGCTCAGAGCGTTGGG